>Ga0207971_100118_pt1 | contig 56586 bp, 50 predicted proteins | sample LakWasMet56_HOW8_2_FD_183890 | JGI IMG/M metagenome (GOLD analysis project Ga0207971, IMG submission 183890) | Freshwater sediment methanotrophic microbial communities from Lake Washington under simulated oxygen tension - Sediment Metagenome... | ecosystem: Environmental > Aquatic > Freshwater >... | reverse complement strand
ATTCCGAACGACAAGCCTTTGAAGAAGGGCGACATCGTCAACGTGGACGTCACCGTCATCACGCCAGAGGGCTGGTACGGCGACAACAGCCGCATGTATTTGATAGGCGAGTGCTCGATTGCCGCCAAGCGCCTCTCGGCCATCACCTTCGAAGCCATGTGGCACGGCATCCTGCAGGTCAAACCAGGTGCCCACCTGGGCGACATCGGCCACACCATCCAGAAGTTTGCCGAAGGGCAAGGTTTCTCGGTGGTGCGCGAGTTCTGCGGCCACGGCATCGGCAAGCGCTTTCATGAAGAGCCCCAGGTGCTGCACTACGGGCGCCCGGGCACGCTGGAGAAGCTCGAGCCCGGCATGGTCTTCACCATCGAGCCCATGATCAACGCCGGCCGGCGCGACATCAAGGAATTCGGCAACGACGGCTGGACCATCGTCACCAAGGACCACAGCCTCTCGGCCCAGTGGGAGCACACGATCCTCGTCACCCCCACCGGCTACGAGGTGATGACGCTCTCGGCCGGCTCGCCGGCGCTGCCCGATTTCGTCACAGCCACGAGCACCTGAAGTGCGGCGTAGGGTTCTGCGCACGTTTTTTGCTTCGCTTTTCGCATGAACCTGACCCCTCCTCCCGCTGCCACCGCGCCAAACCTTCAGGCCCTGCGCGAGGCCTACCGGCGCGACAAGGCCGCCCTGGTGGCCACACTTTTCGCGCCGCTGCCCACGGTGCGCGGCATCCATGGACTGCTGCGCAAATTCACCCGGCTGGCCGATCGCTTGCTGCAAACGCTTTGGAAGGCCAGCGCCCTGCCCCCCGGCCTGGCGCTGCTGGCCGTGGGCGGCTTTGGCCGCGGCCAGCTCCTGCCTTACTCGGATGTGGACGTTCTGGTGCTGCTGCCCGACAGTTCGCACGCAGCGCTCGGCACCGACACCCGGGCGCGCGTCGAAGACTTCATCCGCAACTGCTGGGACGCGGGGCTGGAGATCGGCTCGAGCGTGCGTTCGGTGCAGGAATGCCTGGAGGAGGCCGCGGGCGACGTGACCGTGCAGACCTCGCTTCTGGAAGCGCGGCGCATCTGTGGCAGCGCATCGCTGTTTGCCCACTTCGAGCGCGAATTTCGTGCGTCCATCGACCCGCGCGCCTTTCTCACGGCCAAGACGCTGGAGATGCGCCAGCGCCACAACAAGTACGAAAACACCGCCTACGCGCTGGAACCCAACGCCAAGGAGTCGCCCGGCGGCCTGCGCGACCTGCAGACCATCTTGTGGGTGGCCGACGCGGCGGGCCTGGGCCAGGGCTGGCGTGCGCTGGCTGCCAGTGGCCTCGCCACGCCCTACGAAATGCACCAGCTCGAGCGCAACGAAGCCGTGCTGCTGCTGGTGCGTGCGCGCCTGCACGCCGTGGCGGGGCGGCGCGAAGACCGGCTGGTGTTCGATTTGCAAACTGCGGTGGCCGAAGCGTTTGGCTACCGCAGCGTGTCCAGCGATGGTTTGCACCTGCCCATGCGCCCGAGCGAAACCTTGATGCGGCGCTACTACTGGGCCGCCAAGGCGGTCACACAGCTCACGCAGATCCTGCTGCTCGATATCGAAGACCGGCTCAATCCGCCGCAGACGCCGCCGCAGCCCATCGACGAGCGTTTTCTGGACAAGGGCGGAATGATCGAGGTGGCAAGCGACGATCTGTACCAGCGCGACCCGCACGCCATCCTGGAAACCTTTTTGCTGTTCCAGTCATCGTCTGCCCTGCAGAACCTCTCGGCGCGCACGCTGCGGGCGCTCTACGGCGCGCGCAGCGTGATGAACAGCGCGTTTCGCACCGACCCGGTCAACCGCGCGGCCTTTTTGCGCATCCTGCAGCAGCCGTCCGGCATCACCCACGCGATGCGGCTGATGAACCAGACCTCGGTGCTGGGGCGCTACCTCTGGCCGTTTCGGCGCATCGTCGGGCAGATGCAGCACGACCTGTTCCATGTCTACACCGTGGACCAGCACATCCTGATGGTGCTGCGCAACGTGCGGCGCTTTTTCATGGCCGAGCACGCACACGAGTACCCGTTTTGCTCACAGCTTGCCGCTGGCTGGGACAAGCCCTGGGTGCTCTATATCGCCGCGTTGTTCCATGACATCGGCAAAGGGCGCGGGGGTGATCATTCGCAGATCGGCGCTGTGGCGGTGCGGCGCTTTTGCCGCCAGCACGCGGTGGACCGCGCGGACGCGCGGCTGATTGAATTTCTGGTGCGTGAGCACCTCACCATGAGCCGCGTGGCGCAAAAGGAAGACCTGAGCGACCCCGATGTGATCGGCGCCTTTGCGCAGCGTGTGGGCAACGAGCGCTACCTCACCGCGCTCTACCTGCTGACCGTGGCAGACATCCGCGGCACCAGCCCAAAGGTCTGGAACGCGTGGAAGGGCAAGCTCCTGGAAGACCTGTACCGGCTCGCGCTGCGGGTGCTGGGGGGGCGGGCACCCGATGCCGCCGCGGAGGTCGAGGCCCGCAAGCGCGACGCGCTGGTGCTGCTGGCGCTCAGCGCCCTGCCGTTCGAGGCACACAAGGCGCTTTGGGCGACACTGGACCTGGGCTATTTCATGCGCCACGAGGCCGCCGATATCGCCTGGCACACGCGCCACCTCTCACGCCATGTGGGCGCCAGCCGCCCCGTGGTCAGTGCACGCCAGTCACCCGTGGGCGAAGGCCTGCAGGTCATGGTCTACACCGCCGACCAGAACGACCTGTTTGCCCGCATCTGCGGCTACTTCGACCAGGCGGGCTTCAGCATTCTGGACGCGCGCATTCACACCACCCTGAACGGCTTTGCGCTCGATACTTTCCAGGTGGTCAGCGACACTTTGCCCGGCCACTACCGCGAGCTGACGCACCTGGTGGAAAGCGGCCTCATTCAGGCGCTGCAGGACACCAGCCCGCTTCCAGAGCCCGGGCGCAAGCGGGTTTCGCGCCGCGTGCGCAACTTTCCCATGGCGCCGCGCGTTACCCTGCGCCCCGACGACAAAGCCCAGCGCTGGCTGCTGGGCGTCTCGGCCAGCGACCGCGCCGGCCTGCTGTACTGCATTGCCCGGGTGTTGGCAAAACACCAGCTGAGCGTGCAACTGGCGAAGATCAGTACTCTGGGCGAGCGCGTAGAGGACACTTTTTTGGTTCAAGGCTCGGAGCTGCAAAACAACGCGGCGCAGATTCGCATCGAGACCGAACTGCTGCAGACGCTGGCAGGCGATGCCAGTTGAATCCATAGCTATACAAAATATAGCTGCTTGCGCTTACCCAATAAGCGCTAGAGCCAGTTTTCATTAAATATTCTTTTTTGGACCGACGCCAAGCACCGAACACTGCAGAAGCCTCCGGCGGTACCATGCTCGAAGGAAGCCGCCCCGGCACGCCGGCCAGGGCAAGGCACGATCCCACCCCCGCTTGCAAGGAGTCATCGCATGTTTCAGCATCTGCTCGTTCCTACTGACGGCTCGGTCCTCTCGCGCGGCACCGCGCTGCAAGCGGTGCGTTTCGCCAAGTCCATTGACGCCAAGATCACTGCTTTTCACGCCATGCCCGAACTCAGGCTGCTGGCCAATCATCCTGGCCTGACTCCCGAGACACGCAACAGCTTTGTGGAACAGGCACGCACCCACGCCGACGAACTGCTCGCCTTTGTCAAGCAGACGGCGCAGGCCGAAGGCGTGGCGTGCCAGACCGTCATGGTCAGCAGCGACCATCCGCACGAAGCCATCCTGCGCGCGGCGCTCGACCGCGATTGCGACCTGATCTTCATGGCATCGCACGGCCGGCGCGGCATCGAGGGCCTGTTGGTGGGCAGCGAAACCCAGAAAGTGATGACCCACAGCAAAATTCCGGTGCTGGTGTGGCGCGCCCAGGAGGAGTGAGAGGCTCGTCTGTGCTGGTTTTTTCCCACCTGTAAGTGCAGGATGGTTTCAGCTTCGCAGGCGCATGAAATTCACTCGTTCGCGTCGGGCGCCAAGCCCGGAAACAGCACCTCGTTAAAGCCGAACTGCGAAAGATCCTGCATGCACATCGGGTAGAGCACGCCGGCAAGGTGATCGCATTCGTGCTGCACTACGCGCGCGTGGAAGCCCTCCACACTGCGATCGATCGGCTCGCCCTCGATACCAAAGCCCTGGTAGCGCACACGCTGCCATCGCGGCACCAGGCCCCGCATGCCTGGCACGGAAAGACAGCCTTCCCAATCGTTCTCCTGCTCGCTGCCCAGCGGTGTCACCACCGGATTGATGAGGACGGTGGGCGCAATGACCGGCCGGCCTGGATAACGCGGATTGGCGTCATTGGAGCCAAAAATCACCACCTGCAGGTCCACACCAATCTGCGGCGCCGCAATGCCGGCGCCACTTGCAGCGCGCATGCTGTCCTGCATGTCGGCCACTAGCGCGCGCAAGTCGCTGCTGCCAAAGACGGTCACCGGGCGCGAGACGCGCAGCAACCGCGGATCGCCCATTTTGAGAATGGTCTGGATGGCCATGTGAAATCTTCTTTCTTTTTGCCGCACTGGCCGAAGGGCCGGTTGCCATGGCGCGAGAATAGCGCCCTCTGGTCGCCGCGCCGACGCTTTTCTGACATGCCCGAAGACCCGCCCAGCATTCCTCTCGGCATTCCGCCGCCGCCCTGTCTGCCGCCCGTGCCGCGCGCGGTGCGCTGGTTGCTGCACGCCTTTGCTGTGCTGTGTCTGGCTCTGGGCGTGATCGGCATTTTTCTCCCCGGCCTGCCCACCACGGTTTTCATCCTGATGGCCGCCTGGGCGGCCGCCCGCAGCTCGCCGCGGCTGCATGAATGGCTGTGGTACCACCGCTTTTTCGGCCCCATGCTGCGCGACTGGGCGCGCGGCGGCTGGGTGAGCCGTCGGGCCAAATGGAACGCCAGCTTTGTCATGGCCCTGTGCGCGGTGGTGCTGTTTCTGACCGTTCAAAAATTCTGGATACCCATCGTGGCGAGCGCGAACATGGCGCTTGTGCTGACCTGGCTGTGGTTCCGGCCAGAACCACCGCCGGGATGACAACTGCCCAAGAACGCCCATTTCCTTGTATATAATCTAAGGCTTGTTCCTCGATAGCTCAGTTGGTAGAGCGCCGGACTGTTAATCCGTAGGTCCCTGGTTCGAGCCCAGGTCGAGGAGCCAGAATATTTCATTGAGCCCTGCGTGTGCAAGCGGGGCTTTTTCATGCCAATTTTTCCTCGATAGCTCAGTTGGTAGAGCGCCGGACTGTTAATCCGTAGGTCCCTGGTTCGAGCCCAGGTCGAGGAGCCAATTTCTCTCACTGTGAACCGTCTCCAGTGGCCTCATTGCGCTCTGGATCGATCGCCCACGGCGCATCGGCAAAATGCTGGACCAAGAACGCGATCAGCGCCTGCACGCGAGCGGGCCTGGCACGACCCGGAGAGGTCACGATGTGCAGCGCGATGGCCGGCGGCGCCCAGTCATCCAGCACAGCCTGGATACGGCCAGTGCGCAAGTCTTCCCAGGCCAGGAACTCAGGCTGCATGGCCAAGCCCAGGCCAGCACGCAGAGCCGGCATCAGCGCTTCGGCGTTGTTGACCTGCAGTGCTGCTGGCACCACCTGCGCAAAATCGCCTTGCTTGTGGTGATGAAACCGCCACGCCTCCCCGCCCCGGACGTGCGTATAGCGCAGCGCGCGGTGCGCAACCAGATCTCGCGGATGGGTTGGGTATCCGTGCCGTTCGAAGTAAGCCGGTGCGCCCACCAGCAGGATGCGTACGGTGCACAACCGGCGCGCCAGCAAGCTTGAATCTGGCAGCGCGGAGATGCGCAGCGCCACGTCAAAGCCTTGCTCCACCACGTCGGTCATCGCGTCGCTGAAACTGAGGTCAAGCGTCACCTCGGGATGGCGGTCCATGAACAGCGGCAGAGCCGGCCCCAAGTGCGTTACGCCGAACGACATGGGGGCCGTGACGCGAATGGTGCCGCGCAGGCTCTTGGACTGCTCGGTCACCTCGGCCTCAACCGCCTCGCCTTCGCTGAGGATGCGCGCAGCACGATCGAGCGAAGCCTCTCCGCTGGCGGTGAGCGACATCTTGCGCGACGTGCGATGAAACAGCGTGACGCGCAACCGCCCCTCGATCCGGGTGATGGCCTTGGATACGGTGGACTGGGAAATGGAGAGGTCGGCCGCGGCCTTGGCAAAGGAGCCGGTCTCGGCCACCTTGGCGAACACCGCCCACGCTTCAAGGTCGGGTAGCTTGCTCATGTCGGTTTAGGCGAGATCATGAATATTTTGGAATGAATATCTTTCCATATTTTCTATTCTCTTATTGATTCCCGAATATTACAGTTCTCTCAACGCAACACGAAACGCAGGAGAAACACCATGATCGAACGCCGTCCCTTTGCTGAACTCGGTGGCGCCAACCACGGCTGGCTCGACGCAAAGCACCATTTTTCTTTTGCTGGCTACCACGATGCAGCGCGCATGGGCTGGGGCGCCCTGCGGGTCTGGAACGACGACACCATCGCCGCCGGCACGGGGTTTCCGCCGCATGCCCACGCCGACATGGAAATCATCACCTACGTCCGTGAAGGCGCCATCACGCACCAGGACAACCTGGGCAACAAAGGCCGCACCGAAGCGGGCGACGTCCAAGTGATGAGCGCAGGCAGTGGCGTGCGCCACTCGGAATACAACCACGAATCGGTGCCGACCAAGATCTTCCAGATCTGGATCATCCCGGAAGGCCGCGGCCAGCCACCGTCGTGGGGCGCCAAGCCTTTCCCAAAGGGCGATCGCTCGGGTCAGTTCGTGGCCTTGGCCAGCGGCATGCCCGGTGACGAGGACGCTCTGGCGATCCGCGCCAATGCCCGCGTACTGGGCGCCACGCTGAAGGCCGGCGAATCTGCCGAGTACCGCCTGGGCAAGGGCCGCTGCGGCTACCTGGTGACGGCCAGCGGTGAGGTCGAGATTGAAGGCGTGCATCTGCACGCCCGCGACGGCGCCGCCATCCGCGATGTGAACCGGTTCCTTGTCACCGCCAAGTCCGATGCCGAACTGGTGCTTGTTGACTCTGCTCCCTAATGCGCCGCCCGGGGCCTGGGTCCCGGCAGAACGGATGTCGCACACTTGTTCGGAAAACGAAAGTCCCAGGTCGTGGTCCCATTACCATGGAGCATTCCCCACTGACCACCGCTGCACGTGAATCTTCCCTGGCTGGCATCCACCGATGCGTTTCCTCCGGTATCCACGGCCTGGGACGAGTTCTCCCCTGCCCCCGGCTTACTGGCCGCCGGCGGATCACTTTCAGTCGACCACCTCCGCGCGGCCTACCGCTCGGGCATTTTCCCGTGGTACTCCGACGGCCAACCCATTCTGTGGTGGTCGCCCGACCCGCGCATGGTGCTCCAGGTCGCGCAGTTTCGCGTGCACCGGTCGCTGCGCCAGACGCTGCAGAGGTTTCGCGCCAATCCGAACTGCGAGATTCGGATCGATCACGATTTCGCCGGTGTCATTCAGGCCTGCGCCCAGGCGCCACGCGCCGGGCAGCCCGGCACCTGGATCGTTCCGGACATGGTTGAGGCCTACATCCGCCTGCACCAGGCCGGCAGCGCCCACAGCGTGGAAACCTGGGTCGACGGAGAGCGCGTGGGCGGTCTGTACTGCGTGGCCATCGGGCGCGCCGTCTTTGGTGAATCGATGTTCTCCAGGGTGCCCGACGCCTCAAAGATCGCACTGGCCGCGCTGGTCGCTCTCTGCCGCCGAGAAGGTGTCCGGGCCATCGATTGCCAGCAGAACACCTCCCATCTGGCGCGGCTGGGGGCACGCGAAGTGCCCCGCGCGCCGTTCACCGCACAGGTGGCGCAGGCTTGCGACGAAGAGCCCTTGGTTTGGGAATTCAAGCCTCTATACTGGAGCGAACTGCTGCCCTTTGCGCCCACCGACGCATGACGCACCTCAACGAGCTCCCTTTCCAGACCCTGCAGTTCTACGCGACTGCCCCCTACGCGTGCAGCTACTTGCCGGATCGCCAGGCACGCTCGCAGGTGGCAACGCCCAGCCATCTCGTGCGCAGCGACAACTACTCAGCCCTGGTGGCACAGGGATTTCGACGCAGCGGGATGTTCACCTACCGCCCCTACTGCGACAGTTGCCGCGCCTGCATTGCCTTGCGGGTACTGGTGGAGCCCTTCAGGCCCAATCGCAGCCAGCGCCGCGCGCAGGTGCGCCACGCTGATCTTCAAGCCCGGGTGCTGCGCCCGACCTTCAGTGCCGAGCACTATCAGCTGTATCTGCGCTACCAGACTGGTCGCCACAGCGGCGGTGGCATGGACCACGATAGCGTGGACCAGTACACGCAGTTTTTGCTGCAAAGCCGCGTCAATTCGCGCCTGGTGGAGTTTCGCGATCCAGGCAGCGCGCAGACTCCGGGATGCCTGCGAATGGTGGCAATTCTCGACGTGCTCGACGATGGACTCTCAGCGGTCTACACCTTCTACGATCCGCTGCCGGGAAGCCAGTTGGGAACCTATGCCGTGTTGTGGCAAATCGAGCAGGCGCGCGCCCTCGGTCTCTCGCATGTCTATCTGGGTTACTGGATCGAGCAAAGTAAAAAGATGCGCTACAAGGCGCGCTTTGTGCCGCACGAGATTCTGGTCGACGAACAGTGGCAGAGGGTGGACCACCGGTCAGACTGATCTACAGACTTCTATTTCACGAAGTAAAATGGCATACCGCACTGCGGAGAAGATTTGCCATGAGAAAAAACCCGGATTACCCACCCACCAAACCCAGCGTCCAGGTTCTGGAGCGCATGTTTGCGATCATGGACGTTCTCGCCTCCCGCGCGGACCCCGTCTCCCTCAAAGACGTGAGCGAGCGCACCGGCCTGCATCCGTCTACCGCGCACCGCATACTCAACGACCTGACCATCGGCCGCTTCGTGGATCGGCCAGAGGCCGGCAGCTACCGCTTGGGCATGCGCCTGCTGGAGCTGGGCAATGTGGTCAAGGGACGGCTGAGCGTACGAGACGCGGCCCTTGCACCCATGCGTGAACTGCATCGACTGACGCAGCAACCGGTGAATCTGAGCATGCGCCAGGGCGACGAAATTATCTACGTCGAGCGCGCATTCAGTGAGCGATCGGGCATGCAGGTGGTTCGGGCAATCGGCGGACGCGCGCCGCTGCACCTGACATCCACAGGCAAACTGTTTCTGGCCGCTGAAGAAGCTTCGCGTGTACGCGCCTACGCCACGCGTACCGGGTTATCAGGACACACCCGCAACAGCCTGACTCGGCTGGCGGACCTGGAACGCGAACTGGCCCAGGCGCGCGAGAGCGGTTTCGCGCACGACAACGAAGAACTGGAACTGGGGGTGCGCTGCATGGCCGCCGGCATTCACGACGACCAGGGCAAGCTCGTTGCCGGACTGTCCATCTCGGCGCCTGCCGATCGGCTGGATGATGCGTGGCTGGCTAAACTGCAGGCCACGGTTCGCGCCATTTCTGCAGCTTTAGGCTATCTCGGTGAGGACGACACGCTGCACGCCGGATCGGTCGGCCTGCCGCTGCGCTAAAGCCACCCGCAGGTCGGAGTTCCGGCTTCAGCCTTTGATGGCCTGTCCATGGTGCACGCCAGAAGCCGCGCCGGCGCTTGATTCCACCCAATTGCGGACCCGCTCGGCATCGGCAATTCGACTGAGTTTGCCCGCAGAGTCAAGGAAGACCATGATGAGCTTGCGCCCAGAGATCTCCGCCTGCATCACGAGGCATCGCCCGGCTTCAGAGATGTAGCCTGTCTTCTGCAGGCCAATATCCCAATCCGGACTCTTTACGAGGCGATTGGTGTTTCGGTACTGCAGCGTGCGGCGGCCCACTGCCACTTCATAGCCGGGAGACGTGGTGAATTCACGCAGCACGGGATCGGTATGGGCAACGTTGACCAATGCTGCCAGATCCCGGGCGCTGGATTGGTTCTGGCTGGACAGCCCGGTGGGCTCGACATAGCGGGTGTCGCCCATTCCCAGCAACCGGGCCTTGAGGTTCATCTGCGTCACGAAGGCGGACAGGCCGCCAGGGTAGGTTCTGCCCAGCGCATGGGCTGCGCGGTTTTCACTGGACATCAGCGCCAGATGTAGCATTTCGCGGCGACTCAGCGTGGTGCCCACCGCCAACCGCGAGCGGCTGTTCTTCTCGGTGTCGACGTCGTCCTCGGTAATCGTGATGGGCTCGTCCATCGGCAGACGGGCCTGGCTGATGATGAGGCCAGTCATTAACTTGGTCAGCGAGGCAATGGGCAGAACAGCGTGATCGTTCTTGCTAAGCAGGACTTCGTTCGTGTCCTGGTCGATCACCAGCGCGACGCTCGACTTGAGGTCGAGCAGATCGTCGCTGGAATGCAGGCCGGCCAGTTCGCCAAAGGAGGGCTTCGCACGCACCTCTGCGGCCGCGATGACTGGCTTGCGCGCCGAGGCTGATACCTTGCGTGTGACCCGCGTCTGGGTGGCGTGCTTGCGGAGCGTTACCTTGGAGGCGACGGGCGCCCGCTTGGCGACGGTGACTGTTTTCTTCGAAGACGCGTGTTTGCGCTGTGCGGCGTCCGCCGCAGGCGCTGCCAGCGCCGCGCCCAGGACCACCACCGAAAAAATCTTGAGAAATGGAGAAAAATTAGCGTGCAGGCGTCGAAAAATCACGACATGTCTCCATAATGCAACAAACGTGTAGCAGTGTACAGACTAAAAAAAAGACACGCAAGATCAATATCTTGCGTGTTGTTTTGAAGAATCTGCCTGAGATCAAAACGCGGGGTTTGTTCAACCCTGCGCAGGAACCTTTTCTGCCTTGCTGTGCAGCTTGTTGAGCGCACTAATGTATGCCTTGGCTGACGCGACGACGATATCCGGATCCGCGCCCACACCATTGACCACGCGGCCACTGCTCTGCAGGCGCACTGTCACCTCGCCCTGACTTTCGGTCGAGCCGCTGATGGCATTCACCGAGTACAGCACCATTTCAGCCCCACTTTGCGCATGCTGCTCAATGGCTTTTAGCGAGGCATCCACCGGGCCATTGCCGTCCGACTCACCCTTGATTTCCTTGCCGGAAGCCGTAAACACGACGCTTGCATGGGGCCGCTCACCGGTTTCACTGTGCTGAGAGAGCGAGACAAACACGTACTCTTCGCCGTGGTTGGAGACGCTCTCGTCGCTCACCAACGCCAGGATGTCTTCATCGAAGATCTCGCTCTTGCGGTCGGCCAACTCCTTGAAGCGGGCAAATGCTGCGTTCGTGTCCGCTTCGCTCTCCAGGCTCACGCCAAGTTCCTGCAGGCGCTGTTTGAAAGCGTTGCGGCCGCTCAATTTCCCCAGAATGATCTTGTTGGCGCTCCAGCCCACGTCCTCGGCGCGCATGATTTCGTAGGTGTCGCGCGCCTTGAGCACGCCATCCTGGTGAATACCGCTGGCATGCGCAAAGGCGTTCGCCCCCACCACGGCCTTGTTGGGCTGCACTACGAAACCGGTGGTCTGGCTCACCATGCGGCTGGCCGCCAAGATATGCTGCGTGTCGATACCCACTTCGAGGCCAAAGTAGTCCTTGCGCGTTTTCACCGCCATGACGACTTCTTCGAGCGAGCAATTGCCTGCGCGCTCGCCCAGGCCGTTGATGGTGCATTCGACCTGGCGCGCGCCACCGATCTTGACGCCAGCGAGCGAATTGGCCACCGCCATGCCCAGGTCGTTGTGGCAATGCACCGACCAGATGGCCTTGTCGCTGTTGGGCACACGCTCGCGCAGGGTTTTGATGAAGTTGCCATACAGCTCGGGGATGGCATAGCCCACGGTATCGGGCACGTTGATGGTGGTCGCGCCCTCACGAATCACTGCCTCAATGACACGGCAGAGAAAGTCCACCTCGCTGCGGTAGCCATCTTCCGGGCTGAATTCGATGTCCCCGCACAGGTTGCGCGCAAAGCGCACGGATTGCGTCGCCTGCTCCAGCACCTGCTCGGGCGTCATGCGCAGCTTCTTCTCCATGTGCAGCGCGCTGGTGGCAATAAAGGTGTGGATGCGCGCGCGATTGGCGCCTTTCAAGGCTTCGGCAGCGCGCGAAATATCGCGGTCGTTGGCGCGCGCGAGCGAGCAGATGGTGGAATCCTGAATGCTGTTGGCAATCAGCTGCACCGCTTCGAAATCGCCATTCGAGCTGGCGGCAAAACCGGCCTCGATCACATCAACCTTCAGGCGCTCAAGTTGGCGCGCGATGCGCAGCTTCTCATCGCGCGTCATGGAGGCGCCGGGCGACTGCTCGCCGTCGCGCAAGGTGGTGTCGAAAATGATGAGTTTGTCTGTCATCGTGTTCTCCGAAAATGGCGGTTGCTTAATGTTTTAGGTGGGCGCGCTGGTGTCAGGCGGACGCAACCGCGCATTGTGCACGTTGTGTCCCCTGCGCCGTGGCGCGCTCCAGGCCCGAGACGATGGCTTTGAGGGCGGCGGAAATGACGTCGGCGTCCATGCCCACGCCAAACAGGGTTTGGGTCTCGTTCACGCGCAGTTCAAGATAGGCGGCGGCCTTGGCATCGGCACCAGCGCCGATGGCGTGCTGGTGGTAGTCAATCACGCGAATGCGGTGGCCCGTGGCCGCCTGCATCGCCTGGATGAAGGCGTCTATCGGGCCATTGCCCTGCCCGTCCACGTCAACCAGCGCCCCGCCCCAGCGCAACTGGCCGCGCAGGCGCACCGAAGCATCGGCCTGCGCCTCAAGCACGCGGTTTGAGAGCGTTTGCACGGCAGTCAAGCCGTACTCCCGCTCAAACAAGGCGTAGAGGTCGGCCGCACCCAACTCCGTGCCTGCCACATCCATCACCCGCTGCACCACCTGCATGAATTCGATTTGCAGGCGCCGGGGCATTTCGATGCCGTATTCGCTCTCCAGCAGGTACGCCATGCCGCCTTTGCCCGACTGGCTATTGACGCGGATGACCGCCTCGTAGCTGCGGCCAACGTCCTTTGGGTCGATGGGCAGATAGGGCATGTCCCAGACATCGCCATCGCGCCGCGCAGCAAACGCCTTCTTGATCGCGTCCTGGTGCGAGCCGGAAAACGAGGTATAGACCAGATCGCCTGCATAGGGGTGCCGCGGATGCACGGCAATCTGGTTGCAGTGCTCCACCGTCGCCCGGATCTCGTCGATATTGGAAAAATCGAGTTCGGGCGATACGCCTTGCGTGTAGAGGTTGAGTGCCACGTTCACCAGGTCCAGATTGCCGGTGCGCTCGCCATTGCCGAACAGGCAGCCTTCAATGCGATCGGCGCCCGCCATCAGGGCAAATTCGCCCGCGGCCGTGCCAGTGCCCCGGTCGTTGTGCGGATGCACCGACAGCACGATGCCATCGCGGCGCGCGAGATGGCGGTGCATCCACTCGATCATGTCGGCAAAGATATTGGGCGTGGAGTGCTCAACTGTCGAAGGCAGGTTGACGATGCACTTGTGCTCGGGGCCTGCGTTCCACACGGCGGTCACCGCATCGACCACACGCTTGGAAAACGCGAGGTCGGTGCCCGAGAACATTTCCGGAGAATACTGGAACGTCCAGCAGGTATGCGGCTGGCGCGCGGCCAACGCGTTGAACATCGCCGCGTGGGTGGTCGCCAGCGACACGATCTCATCCTCGTCCATACCCAGCACCACGGTACGCATCACGGGCGCCACTGCGTTGTAGAGGTGCACGATGGCGCGCGGCGCACCTTGAAGCGACTCGAAAGTGCGTGCAATCAGGGGCTCGCGCGCCTGCGTCAGCACCTGGATGGTCACGTCATCGGGAATGCGGTCTTCTTCGATCAGCTTGCGCACAAAGTCGAATTCCACCTGGGACGCGGATGGAAAACCGACTTCGATTTCCTTGAAGCCAATCGCCACGAGCTGCTCGAACATGCGCATCTTGCGGGCAATGTCCATGGGCTCCACCAGCGCCTGGTTGCCATCGCGCAGGTCCGTGGACAACCAGATGGGCGCGCGGGTCAGGACGGCATCGGGCCAGGTGCGGTCTTTGAGGCCGATCGGGGCGAATGCACGGTACTTGGTGTGGGGGTGCTGGAGCATGTGGTGGTCTCTGCCAGGGTTGGAAAATCAACCAGCAACCCCAAAAACAAAACGGCCCGTTGCTGGTGCGAACGGGCCGAAGTGAGGATGTTGCTTGCGCGCTACCGTATCCGCCCGTGAGGAACGTTTAGTAGGGCTAGCGACATCTTGGTCATGAGGGAGTCCACTCTAGCACAGGATTTTCAGTTGTGCAGCCCACGCTCTTCAGGCTCGTCGGTAGAGGTGCTGATGACGCTGGCTTGCTGACCTTTGGCTTTGCGCCACGCGTAGACGCCATAGCCGCTGAAACCATAAAAAACAAAGATGCAGAACAGCACCAGCGACGGACGGATGCTGATCATGGCCAAGCCGAGGGCAATCAGCACGATGACCGCAAAGGGCACGCTTTTTTTCATGTGCACGTCCTTGAAGCTGTAGAACGGCACATTGGTCACCATGGTGAGGCCGGCGTACAACGTCAGGGCAAACATGATCCAGGTGATCTGGCTCCAGCTGAGCCATCCCGGCAGGCCGCGTGCAACGCCAAACTCGGTCAGCAACCAGATGAACCCGGCCACCAGCGCGGCAGCGGCTGGCGATGGCAGGCCTTGAAAAAACCGTTTGTCCACCACGCTGGTGTTGACGTTGAAACGGGCAAGCCGCAGAGCGGCGCAGGCGCAGTACACAAAGGCCGCGATCCAGCCCCAGCGGCCAAGGTCTTTCAGGGCCCATTCGTAGGCGATCAGCGCGGGCGCTGCACCAAAGGACACCATGTCCGAGAGCGAATCCATCTGTTCGCCGAAGGCACTTTGCGTATTCGTCATGCGTGCCACGCGGCCATCGAGGCTGTCGAGCACCATGGCGCAAAAAATACCAATGCCGGCCATGTCGAAATGCCCGTTCATGGCCATCACGATCGCGTAGAAGCCGCCAAACAGCGCCGCCAGCGTGAAGAGGTTGGGCAGTATGTAGATGCCCTTGCGCCGCTTGCGCACGAAGACGCCGTGTGGCGTTTCGCTTTCGTCAATTTTGTGCATCAAAAAGGCCTCCAGCGCTTGTTTTGATTACCCATATAGCTATCTTTTTAATAGTATCTTCTCCGAGAACTCAGGCGGCAGTGTAGTCGCGGCTTTCCAACCTCCCCCAACAACAAAGGCCACCGAAGTGGCCTTTGCATGGCTCAGCGCACGGCTGGACGCTCAGTTGCGGGTCTGGTCGACGAGCTTGTTCTTGGCGATCCAGGGCATCATGGCGCGCAGCTGGGTGCCGACCTTTTCAATCGAGTGGTCGGCGGTGTTGCGGCGGCGGGCTGTCATGCCGGGGTAGCCGGTGCGGCCTTCCAGGATGAACATCTTGGCGTAGTCGCCGTTCTGGATGCGCTTCAAAGCATTGCGCATCGCCGCGCGCGATTGCTCATTGATGACCTCGGGGCCGGTCACGTACTCGCCGAACTCGGCGTTGTTCGAGATCGAGTAGTTCATGTTGGCAATGCCGCCTTCGTAGATCAGGTCCACGATGAGCTTGAGCTCGTGCAGGCACTCGAAGTAGGCCATCTCGGGGGCGTAGCCGGCTTCCACCAGGGTTTCGTAACCCATCTTGATCAGCTCGACGGCACCGCCGCACAGCACTGCCTGCTCGCCGAAAAGATCGGTCTCGGTCTCTTCCTTGAAGTTGGTCTCGATAATGCCGGCCTTGCCGCCGCCATTGGCCATGGCATACGACAGCGCCAAGTCACGCGCCTTGCCGGTCTGGTCCTGGTGGACGGCGATCAGGTGGGGCACGCCGCCGCCCTGGGTGTAGGTGTTGCGCACGGTGTGGCCTGGCGCCTTGGGAGCCACCATCCACACGTCCAGATCGGTGCGCGGCACGACCTGGTTGTAGTGCACGTTGAAGCCGTGGGCGAAAGCCAGCGAGGCGCCTTGCTTGATGTTGGGTTCGACGTTGTTTTTGTATACCGAGGCGATGTCTTCGTCGGGCAACAGGATCATGACCACGTCAGCAGACTTGACGGCGTCGTTCACTTCCATCACCTTGAGGCCGGCCTTTTCGACCTTGGGCCACGAGGCGCCGCCCTTGCGAAGGCCGACCACTACCTTGACGCCGCTGTCGTTAAGGTTTTGCGCGTGTGCGTGGCCCTGGCTGCCGTAGCCGATGATGGCGACGGTCTTGCCCTTGATGAGGCTCAGGTCACAGTCCTTGTCGTAAAAAACTTTCATCTCTTCTCTTTCTTAAATAAGGGGTTTGGCCGCTCTCCCTGAGCCTGTCGAAGGGCTCGTCTGCCCCGAAGGGGCTTCGACAGGCTCAGCCCGAACGGGCCGAATGGCTGAGCCTTTGGTGAACAAAGGCGGACTTTACACGCGCAGCACGCGTTCGCCCCGGCCGATGCCACTGGCGCCAGTGCGCACGGTCTCCAGGATGGCCGTGCGGTCGATGGCTTGCAGGAAGGCGTCGTTCTTGGCCTGGTCGCCAGTGAGCTCCAGCGTGTAGCTGCGCTCGGTGACGTCGATGATGCGGCCACGAAAGATGTCGGCCATGCGCTTCATCTCCTCGCGCTCCTTGCCCACGGCGCGCACCTTGACCATCATGAGCTCGCGCTCGGTGTAGGCGCCCTCGGTCAGGTCGACCACCTTGACCACCTCGATCAGGCGGTTGAGGTGCTTGGTGATCTGCTCGATGACGTCGTCCGACCCTGCGGTCTGGATGGTCATGCGCGACAGCGATGCGTCCTCGGTGGGCGCAACGGTGAGCGATTCAATGTTGTAGCCCCGCGCAGAGAACAGCCCGACCACGCGCGAGAGCGCACCGGGTTCGTTTTCGAGCAGGACGGCGATGATGTGTTTCATGAAGAGATTCCTCTTTTTGCTGCCCTCCGCGCACGCCGGTAAGCGCGCGCCTTGGCAGGCAATAGATTCGTCGAAAATACTATCGTAAAGATAGCTGCTTGCGCTTATGGAATAAGCGCTGAAGGCCGATTTGGCTACAAATCCTCGGAACCGAGCAGCATTTCCGTGATGCCCTTGCCGGCCTGCACCATGGGGAAGACGTTTTCGGTGGGGTCGGTGCGGAAGTCCATGAACACCGTGCGGTCCTTGAGCTTGCGGGCTTCGCGCAGCGCGGGCTCCACGTCTTGCGGGCGCTCGATCAGCATGCCGACGTGGCCAAAGGCCTCGGCCAGCTTGACGAAGTTGGGCAGCGCGTCCATATAGCTGTGGCTGTAGCGGCCGGAATATTCAATCTCCTGCCACTGGCGTACCATGCCCAGATAGCGGTTGTTGAGCGACACCACCTTGATCGGCGTGTTGTACTGCAGGCAGGTCGAGAGCTCCTGGATGTTCATCTGCACCGAGCCTTCGCCGGTGATGCAGAACACCTCACTTTGCGGCTTGGCCAGCTTGATGCCCATGGCGTAGGGAATGCCCACGCCCATGGTGCCCAGGCCGCCGGAATTGATCCAGCGGCGCGGCTCGTCGAAGCGGTAGTACTGCGCGGCCCACATCTGGTGCTGACCCACGTCGGACGTGATGTAGGTGTCGGCGTCCTTGGTCATGTTCCAGAGCGTCTCGACGACGTACTGTGGCTTGATGACGTCCGCGCTGCCCATGCTGTACTTGAGGCAGTCGCGGCTGCGCCAGCCTTCAATGGTGTCCCACCACGCGGCCAGCGCACCGGCATCGGCGCGGGTCGTGGTTTCGCGGATCATGGAGATGAGCTCGGTCAGTACGTCCTTGACATCGCCGACGATGGGAATGTCCACCTTGACGCGCTTGGAGATGCTCGACGGGTCGATATCGATGTGGATGATCTTGCGTTCGTTCTGCGCGAAGTGCTTGGGGTTGCCAATCACGCGGTCGTCAAAGCGCGCGCCCACCGCCAGCAGCACGTCGCAATGCTGCATGGCGTTGTTGGCCTCTACCGTGCCGTGCATGCCGGGCATGCCGAGGAACTTGCGGTCGCTGGCCGGATAGGCGCCCAGGCCCATCAGCGTGTTGGTCACTGGGTAACCCAGCATGTCCACCAGGGTGCGCAGCTCGTTCGTCGCGTTGCCAAGCAACACGCCGCCACCGGTGTAAATGTAGGGGCGCTTGGCGGCCAGCAAGAGTTGCAGCGCCTTGCGAATTTGCCCGCCGTGGCCCCGCCGCACCGGGTTGTAGGAGCGCATTTCCACGCTTTGTGGATAGCCCTCGTACGGCGCTTTCTTGAACGAGACGTCCTTGGGGATATCGACAACGACGGGCCCGGGCCGGCCCGAGCGGGCAATATGGAACGCCTTCTTCAAGGTGATCGCCAGGTCCCGCGGGTCCTTGACCAGGAAGTTGTGCTTGACGATGGGGCGCGTGATGCCCACGGTGTCGCATTCCTGGAAGGCATCGAGGCCAATCGCTGCCGTAGGCACCTGGCCGGTGATGATCACCATGGGAATGCTGTCCATGTAGGCCGTGGCAATGCCGGTGACCGCATTGGTCACGCCGGGGCCGGAGGTCACAAGCGCGACGCCCACATCGCCCGTGGCGCGTGCGTAACCATCTGCCGCGTGGACAGCTGCCTGCTCGTGGCGCACCAGCACATGCTGCATGGTGTCTTGCTTGTACAGCGCGTCGTAGATGTAGAGAACAGCACCGCCGGGGTAGCCCCAGATGTACTTGACGCCTTCGGCCTGCAAGCCCTTGATGAGGATTTCCGCACCCATGAGTTCCTGGGTGGCAGGAGCAGCGCCCTGCTTTTGGGCGGCGGCTGCCGAGGCGAGTTCGGCTGATGAAATTTCCATGATGAACCTTTGTGATTTTCTCTAACGAAAAACCTTGGGTGCTTCTTGCAAGGCCCTTGTGAGGCCCGCTCGAAACTTGAGGCCAAGGACATGGGCGGGATGATTGCCGCGCCGGACCGAGACCCGTTTGCTTTGATGATGCTGGGCGCGATTATCGCACTGCAACAAATCTCCTGTGCGCCGGGATTGAAAAAAACGTGGAAATGCAATAATCCGCGCCGCAGCCCGGCAGCGATTGGGCGCAACCCCTGCCTCCACCACCTGCCCCTCTTGGCCACCGAAAAAGAACTGTCTGATTTCCTCAAAAGCGTCGAAAAACGGGCCTTCAAACGCTCGTACTACCACGTACGCAATGAGGAATCCGCGCTCGACATCGTGCAAGACAGCATGATGAAGCTGGCCCAACACTATGGCGACAAGCCGCCCAACGAGTTGCCGATGCTGTACCAGCGCATTCTCAGCAACTGCACGCTGGACTGGTTTCGCCGCCAAAAGACCCACCGGGCGCTGTTCTCTTCCATGGGTGAATTTGTCGCTGCAGGCGACGACGGGGCAGAATTTGACGCTTTGGAGGCACTGTCGTTTGCCAGCAACGGCGAGCATGCGCAAAGCACCGAAGATCTGGCTCGGCGCGCTCAAACCTTTCACCAGATCGAGGACGAGATTGCGCGTTTGCCGCCGCGTCAACGAGAAGCGTTTTTGATGCGTTACTGGGAGGAGATGGACGTTGCAGAAACGGCAGCCGCGATGGGATGCTCTGAAGGCAGCGTGAAAACCCACTGCTTTCGAGCGGTCCAAACACTTGGCAAGGCACTCAAGGCCAAAGGAATCGAACTATGAACAATCTTCCCCAGAGCAGCGCCGAACGGGCCATGGAAGGCTATGCGCAGCGCATCACTGCACGGCTCAATGAAGCCACGACGCAACTTGACTACCACGTCGTCGAGCGCTTGCGCGCTGGACGCGTGCAGGCACTGGCCCATCGCAAGAAGGCAATGTCGGCACCCAAACCGGTGCCAGTGTTCACGCGGCTGGGGTCCAGCTTGGCCTGGGGCGGTGGTTCGGGTGGCAGCTCGGGCGGTTGGTGGCATTCGTTGCTCGCAGCCGTTCCCATGCTGGCCCTGGTTGCGGGCATCATGGTCATCGGTGCGGCCCAGGATGAGACCGGTACCATAGAAATTGCCGAAGTCGATGCCGCGCTGCTCGCCAGCGATTTGCCCCCCGCCGCCTATGCCGATCCTGGCTTTGTGCAATACCTTAAGGCGCACGCCGACGAAAGCCGCTGAACTGGCTGCGTTTTAACTATTTTTGTGCATGCATCCACCTATTGCGCCCGTTCCTCGCTCGCCCCGCGCCACGCCAGCCCTTGTGCTGGCGTTGGTTTTGTTGGTGGCGTTCAGTGCTGGCGGCCTGGCGATTCTCAATGCCGTTCCCATGGCGCCCGGCACCGCCATCCCCGAACAGGCGCTGGAGTCTGCGGGCGAACGCAGCGCCGAGGCGCTGACTGCAGGGCCACGGAAACCCCTGCGCTTGTCGGGGCCGGGCTGGGAGCTGATGACAACGCCGCAAAAGCTCGCGCTCTATCCACTTGCCGAGCGGTGGGCCTACCTGAGCGAAACGCAGAAACGCCGCTGGCTGGTGCTGGCCGAGAATTTTGGCTCGCTGTCTGAGCCCGAGCAGCAGCGACTGCATGAACGCATGACGGACTGGGCCAGCCTGAGCGCCCAGCAACGCAGCCAAGCCCGACTGAACTTTGCCGTCACGCGCGATCTGGCGCCGCAAGATATTCAGTCGCAATGGGAGGCTTACCAAGCCCTTAGCAAAGCCGACAAGCAGCGCTTGGCAGCGCACGCAGCCAAGCCGCGCGGCGCTGCTACGGCGCTCATGCCAGTGCCCGCCAAACGCTTGGCGCGTGTCCCTGCGGCCCCGGACGCCCAGGCACAATCAGCCAATCCTCCAAAAATCGTGTTCCCGTCGACCACCGCAGTGCGTGCGACGCCTGCGCCCGAGCCCATCGCGCTCCCGCCCTCGCCATTGCCGCCGGCATCCAGCAGCGCGCAGGCGGCGGGCGCCGGTGCCCCGGGCGAGGTCAATGCCGACGCACCACCGCGCCCGTCGGACCCGCTGCCCGATCCCTACGTCAATTGAACGCCTTGAATCCGACACCCGCACCCGCGCCCGCAGCCACTGGCCTGCCCGGCAGTTCCCTTATTGCACCGGCGCTCTCGCGCCGGATGGCATGTTGGCTCTACGAAGGCATTTTGATGTTCGGCGTCGTCTTCATTGCCGGCTACCTCTTTGGCACCCTGAGCCAGACGCGCAATGCGCTGGACAACCGGCATCCGCTGCAGGCCTTTTTGTTTGTCGTGTTTGGTATCTATTTCGTCTGGTTCTGGGCCAAGGGCCAGACGCTTGCCATGAAGACCTGGCATATCCGTGTGGTTGATGCGGCCGGACAACCGCTAACGCAGCTTCGCGCACTGGGCCGCTACCTGCTGGCATGGCTGTGGTTTTTGCCGCCCCTGGTGGTGCTCGCACCACTCGGGCTTCCTGCCAGCGAGATCGTGGTGCTTGTGGTGGGATGGGTTGTTTTCTGGGCGCTCGCCAGCCGCTTGCACCCCCAGCACCAGTTCTGGCACGACGCCCTGGCCGGTACGCGCCTGATCAACAGCCAGCCTCGCGCGCAATAAGCGCTTGCAGGCGCGCGACAATGCGCCCCATGAAAGACATTCCCGGTTCAAACGCTGGATACGCCAACCCGCAGAAAGAGCGGCGTGGCCTAAGCCGCATGCTGCACGCCACCCGCTACTCCCTGCTCGGCCTGCGTGCCGCCTGGGGCGAAGCGGCTTTTCGCCAGGAAGCCCTCGCCGCGTTGGTGCTGGTGCCCATTGCCTTCTGGCTTGGCCGCACTTGGGTCGAGGTCTCGCTGCTGGCCGGCTCGGTTGTGCTGCTGATGATTGTGGAACTCCTCAACACGGCGGTGGAAGCCGCCATTGACCGCATTGGCCCCGAATGGCATGCGCTCTCGGCCCGCGCCAAGGACATGGGCAGCGCCGCCGTCCTGCTGGGCCTGCTGCTGTGCATGAGCATCTGGGGTGCCGCCATTTACCAAAGGATTGTTCATGGCTGAGCCCCGTTTTTCAGTGTGTGTGTACTGCGGCTCGCGGCCCGGAGAAAACCCGCTGTTTGGCGAGGCGGCCCAGGCCGTAGGCACCTGGATCGGCGCGCAGGGCGGTCAGCTCGTCTATGGTGGTGGCCGCAGCGGCCTGATGGGCACCGTGGCGCAGGCGACGGCAAGCGCGGGCGGACGCGTTGTCGGCGTCATTCCGCAGTCGCTGGTGGACAAGGAACATGCCAATCGCGCGTGCGACGAGCTGCACATTGTGCAAACCATGCACGAACGCAAGGCGCTGATGGCCGAGCGCAGCGATGCCTTTCTGGCGCTTCCGGGCGGCATTGGCACCTTCGAAGAGCTGTTTGAAGTCTGGACCTGGAGCCAGCTCGGCTACCACAACAAGCCCATCGGCCTGCTCGACGTGGCCGACTATTACCAGCCGCTGCTGGCGTTTCTGTCGGGCAGCGTGCAGGCAGGCTTCATGGGGCCGTGGCAAATGGACCTGGTGCGCGTGGGCACTGAGCCGGCAAGCCTGCTGGAGCAGTTGACGCAGGCAGCGCAGCGCAGCGCGCCTCGGGATGCGGCACTGCGAGCCAAAATCTGACCGGCCAAATGCTTACACGGCCGCGTCGTCGAGCTCCCCCGTGCGGATGCGCACCACGCGCTCCACGGCGGTGACGAAAATCTTGCCGTCGCCGATCTTGCCGGTGCGCGCCACCTGCACGATGGCGTCCACGCAGCGCTCCAGGTCTTCGGTGCGCACCACGACCTCGATCTTCACCTTGGGCAAAAAGTCCACCACATACTCTGCCCCGCGGTAGAGCTCGGTGTGACCCTTCTGGCGGCCAAAGCCCTTCACCTCGGTGACTGTGAGGCCGGTGACGCCGCACTCGGCCAGCGCCTCGCGCACTTCTTCGAGCTTGAAGGGCTTGATGACGGCGGTGATCATTTTCATGGGGAGAACTCCTGTTTTCAGAAAATCTAGTAATCAGGCGCGGAACTGATTGGTGATGGGGTAGCGCCAATCCTTGCCAAAGCTGCGCCGCGTGACGCGGATGCCTACCGGCGCCTGGCGGCGCTTGTATTCGTTGATCTTGATGAGACGCGTCACCCGTTCAACATCCGCGCGTTCGAAACCGGCTGCAATGATGGACTCGATGGCTTCGTCATTCTCCATATAGCGCGCAATGATGGCGTCCAGCACCTCGTAGGGTGGCAGGCTGTCCTGGTCGGTCTGACCAGGGCGCAGCTCGGCGCTGGGTGGGCGCGTGATGATGCGCTCGGGGATCGGGTTGGCGCCGGTGTTGAACGGGTCGTTGGCATTGCGCCAGCGCGCCAGCGCGAAGACCTGCGTCTTGGGCACGTCCTTGATGGGCGCAAAGCCCCCTGCCATGTCGCCGTACAGCGTGCAATAACCCGTAGCCAGCTCGCTCTTGTTGCCCGTGGTCAGCACCAGGCTGCCAAACTTGTTCGACAGCGCCATCAACAGCGTGCCGCGAATGCGCGCCTGGAGGTTTTCTTCGGTCGTGTCCTCCGCCTTGCCGGCGAATTGCGGCGCGAGGGAGGCCTTGAAGGCTTCGAACGCGGGGCGGATGTCGATCTCTTCGTACGACACGCCGAGGCGCCCGGCCATGTCGCGCGCATCAATCCAGCTGATGTCGGCCGTGTAGGGCGACGGCATCATTACCGTGCGCACGCGGCCCTTGCCCAGCGCATCGACGGCCAGGGCCAACACCAGCGCCGAATCGATGCCGCCCGAGAGGCCCAGCAGCACACCGGGGAAGCCATTTTTGCCGATGTAATCGCGCACGCCCAGCACCAGCGCATGCCACAAGTCTGGCAGCACGCCAGGCAGCGGCGCCACGTCTGCTTTAATTTTGATAGCTGCCTGCGCTTGCTCCACCTGCGCAAACACCAGTTTAGCTGCCTGCGCTTGCTCCACCTGCGCAAACACCAGTTTTTCTTCAAAAGCCGGGGCGCGGGCGACGACAGCGCCGTCCGCGTCCAGAGCAAACGAGCGCCCTTCGAAGACCACCTCGTCCTGCCCGCCCACCAGATGCGCATAGACCAGCGGCAGGCCGGTTTCCTGCACCCGCGCGCGCATGGTCTCCTCACGCGTGCTGCTCTTGCCGCTGTGGAACGGCGAGGCGTTGATGACGGCGATGAGCTGGGCGCCCGCTGCCGCCACGTCCCGTGCCGGTGCTGTGTGCCAGGCGTCCTCACAAATCAGCAAGCCCACGCGCAGGCCAGCCACTTCGAACACGCAAGGCGCCTCGCCGGGCCGGAAGTACCGCCGCTCGTCAAACACTTCGTAGTTGGGGAGCTCCCGCTTGGCATAGGTCTGCTCAATGCACCCGGCGCGCAGCACGCTGGCAGCGTTGAAACAGGTGGCAAACGCGGCGGCTCCGCTGGCCCGCTGCGGGTGCCCCAGCACGATGACGAGGTCTTTCAGGGCCGCCGTCGCCTCGGCGATGCGTTTGACGGCATCATCACAGGCCGCGAGAAACGCTGGCCGCAGGAACAAATCCTCGGCGGCATAGCCGCACAAGGCCAGTTCGGGCGTCAGCAACATGGCCGCGCCGCCGGCATGGGCCGCGTGCGCTGCATCGATGATCTTCTGCGCGTTGCCGCGCAGGTCACCTACAGTGAAATTGAGTTGCGCTATGCAAATGGAGAGCGTCATGGGGCCCAGAAGGTCGGACAAGAGCCAGCGGCAAACCATGCCGCGCACACGAGCATTCGCAATGAACGCGCGCATTGCCAAGGCCGTGCATGGCTGAAAAAGCCATTATCACCCGCGTACACACCAGTCCGCTGGCGCTGGACGCAGCCGCTTGGAACGCTCTCCTGGCGCAACAGGCACACGCCACGCCCTTCATGCGCCACGAGTACCTCGCGGCCCTGCACGCGAGCGGCAGTGCCGTGCCCGCCACTGGCTGGCACCCGCACTACGTCACGCTGGAGCAGGACGGGTGCCTGATCGCCGCTTGCCCGCTGTACCTGAAAGAGCATTCGTACGGCGAATACATATTCGACTGGGCCTGGGCGCGCGCCTACCAGGAGCACGGCCTCGCCTACTACCCCAAGGCCCTGGTTGCCGTGCCCTTCACGCCCGTCCCAGGCAGCCGGCTGCTGGCGCGCGATGAGGCTGCGCGCACGGCGCTGCTTCGCGCGGTGGTGGCCTGGTGCGAGGAGCAGTCCTTGTCTTCCTTGCACCTGCTCTTTGGCAGCGAAGCAGACATGGCGGCGTGCAAAAGTGTTGGGCTGATGCAGCGCACCACCGTGCAATTTCACTGGAAGAACCTTGCGCCGGAGGGAGGAAGGCTCCGCGATTTCGAGCATTTTCTCGGCGCCCTTACCCAGGACAAGCGCAAGAAAATTCGCCAGGAGCAGCGCCGCGTGCGGGACGCGGGCGTGCGCTTTCGTTGGGCGCACGGGTCGGACATTGCGGCTGCCGACTGGAATTTTTTCTACCGCTGCTACGAGCGCACCTATCTGGAACACGGCAACCCGCCCTACCTCAGTCGCGCGTTCTTTGAGCGCATGGCACGGGACATGCCGGGCGCCTGGCTGCTGTTCATTGCCGAACGTGAAGGCGAAGCGATTGCTAGCAGTCTGATAGCTGTCAACGCATATCCATCAAGCGCTAGAGGCCAAAATGGCTTTACTTTTTCGCCACCAACAGCCTATGGCCGGTACTGGGGGGCGCTGGAGCGGGTGGACAGCCTGCACTTCGACGCCTGCTATTACCAGCCGCTGGCCTGGTGCATAGCGCACGGCTTTGAAACATTTGAGGGCGGTGCCCAGGGCGAGCACAAGATGGCCCGTGCGCTGATGCCAGTGGCCACGCACAGCGCCCATTGGCTGGCCCACCCCGCCTTCGCAGACGCCGTGGAGCACTTTCTGGAGCGTGAGGATGCTGGCATGGCGGCGTACGTTCAAGAACTCAAGGCGCACACACCCTTTCGCGTCGCAGCGCAGAGGGTGCCAAACCCCTGATTGCAGCGCGGAAGTGCTGCCCACCAGTTGCCAGCCCATCTAAAGATGCATATCATCTACATCTAATAAAACCAGCGATGACCACGATGCCCGTTACTGAAAAAACCGTTCTGTCCTGCTCCCCAACGCCCGAGGTCCGCCATGGGCGCGTCTGACCAGGCAGCGCCTCTGGCGCAGGCGCTGGAGCGCCCCTACCGCCACGGCTTCACCACCGATGTCGAATCCGACTCGCTGCCGCCAGGCCTCGACGAAGGCACGATTCGCGCCATCTCGCTGCGCAAGCGCGAGCCCGAGTTTTTGCTCAAATGGCGCCTGGCCGCCTACGAACGCTGGCTGACCATGCCCACGCCCGAATGGGCGCATGTGCACATGCAGCCGGTGGACCTGCAGGCGCTGTGCTACTACTCGGCGCCCAAGTCGCTCAAGGACGGCCCCAAGAGCCTGGCCGATGTGGACCCCAAACTGCTCGAAACCTACGAGAAGCTCGGCGTGCCGCTGCACGAACGCGCGCGTCTGGCGGGCGTGGCGGTGGATGCGGTGTTCGACTCGGTCTCTGTCGGCACCACCTTCCGCGAGCAATTGCACAAAGTCGGCGTCATCTTCTGTTCGTTCTCACACGCCGTGGAGCACTACCCCGAACTGATTGAACGCTACATGGGCAGCGTGGTGCCGGTGGCCGACAACTACTACGCCGCGCTCAACTCGGCGGTGTTTTCCGACGGCTCCTTTGTCTATATCCCCAAGGGCGTGCGCTGCCCGATGGAGCTGTCTTCGTACTTTCGCATCAACGCCAAAGGCACGGGGCAGTTCGAGCGCACGCTGATCATTGCCGAGGAAGGCAGCCATGTGAGCTACCTCGAAGGCTGCACGGCGCCGCAGCGCGACGAGAACCAGCTGCACGCAGCGGTGGTGGAACTGGTGGCGCACGACGACGCCTACATCAAATATTCGACGGTGCAGAACTGGTACCCCGGCGACGAAAACGGCCTGGGCGGCATCTACAACTTTGTCACCAAGCGGGGCCTGTGCGCCGGCAAACGTGCGCATATCTCGTGGACGCAGATTGAAACCGGCTCAGCCATCACCTGGAAGTACCCCAGCGTGGTGCTGCGTGGCGACGATTCGCGCGGCGAATTCCATTCGATTGCGGTGTCCAATCACTTCCAGCAGGCAGACACCGGCACCAAGATGATTCACCTGGGCAAAAACACCAGCAGCCGCATCGTCTCCAAGGGCATCAGCGCCGGCAATGCGCAAAACAGCTACCGCGGCCTGGTGCGCATATCCCCCGGTGCGGCCAATGCACGCAACCACACCCAGTGCGATTCGCTCTTGATTGGCCCCAAGTGCGGCGCCCACACCTTCCCCTACATCGACACCGCACGCAGCGACGCCGTGGTGGAGCACGAAGCCACCACCACGCGCATTTCGCAGGACCGTTTGTTCTATTGCCAGCAACGCGGCATCCACCCCGAAGACGCGACGGCGCTCATCGTCGGTGGTTTCTGCCAGTCGGTGCTCGAAGAGCTGCCCATGGAATTCGCGCTCGAAGCCAAGGCCCTGCTTGCGGTCTCGCTCGAAGGCTCGGTTGGCTGAGCCAGAGCATTTTTAAAAAAAGTCGAAACACCCCATGATCACCTCCACCACCCCCCTGCTGCAACTGGACGCCCTGCGCGTTGCCATTGGCGAAAAGACCATCCTGCAATCCATCAGCCTCGACGTCGCCCCCGGCGAACTCGTCGTGCTGATGGGCGCCAACGGCAGCGGCAAAAGCACGCTCGGCCTGGCGCTTGCGGGCCACCCGGCCTACCACACGACCCAGGGCACGGCGCGCTTTGGCGGCGCCGATCTGCTGGCCATGGAACCCCAGGACCGCGCCCGTGCCGGGCTGTTTCTGTCGTTCCAGGCGCCTCCGGAAATTCCCGGTGTCAAGAACAATCTGTTTATCCGCACCGCCATGAATGCCGTGCGCGCCGCGCGCGGCGAGGAACCGCAGGACGCGTACGACTTTCTCGGCAGCGCCAAGGCCGCCGCCACGACACTCGGCCTGCCAGAAAACATGCTCAGCCGCCCGGTGAATGATGGGTTTTCGGGCGGCGAGAGAAAACGCAATGAGCTGCTGCAACTCTCCTTGCTGCGCCCGCGCCTGGCAGTGCTCGATGAAATCGACTCGGGCATGGACGTGGATGGTGTGCGCGCGGTCGTCGAACTGGTGCAGCGCCTGCGCAGCGAAGGCACGGCCTTCATCGTCGTCTCGCACTACCTGCAGCTGATTGAGTCGCTGCAACCCGACACCGTGCTGCGCCTCGCAGACGGCCAGATTGCCGAGCGCGGCGACATCGCCCTGGCGCAGCGCATTGCGCGCACCGGTTTCGTGCAGGCGCCCGAACTGACAGAGGCTTGAGACCATGAACATCCGCCCCATCACCGCACACGAGGCCATGTTGATGGCCCGTGAGCACCTCGCTGCCACCGGCTGGGTGGCACCAAAGAACGAATCCTTCCGCCACCTGCCACCGCCACCGGCTGCACTCTGGCTGGAGCAGGCTGCAGCAACGCCATTGGCGCAGAACAGCGGCTGGACCCTCACCACACTTGCCGGCGGCACACCTACCGGCATTGCGGCACGCACGCTGTCTGCCACCGACACCGCACAGCGCGCCGAGCTGTTTGCGGGCCTGGATTTGCCGGGCGACGATGACGCCGCGCCATTTGCCTGGGCGCACCGCGCCTTGTGCACTGCGGGCCTGCGCCTGCGGGTAGAGTCCGGAACGGCGCAGCAACCCACGCAGCTTGAACTGCGCCACCAGCCCACGGGCCAGGTGGAAGCGCCCTTGTTGGTGCTCGACATCGCCGAAGGGGTGCACTGCGTCCTGCGCGAACTCCACCTCGCGGGCGACGCTGCCACCTCTGGCGGCAAGGTACAAAACCTGCAGTTGCACCTGCGCCTTGCCCGAGGTGCCAGCCTGCAGCACCTGCGCGTTGTCGCCCCACATGCAGAGGACCGCTGCGCGCACATCATTCACGCCCAGATAGGTGAGAACGCTCGCTACGTCCAGGCCTTTGTCGCCGGCGGCAGCAGCTACCACCTGCAGCGCAGCCAGGTGCTGCTCAGCGGCGCGGGCTCCTCGGCGCATATTGCGGGCCTGACCTGTGCAGCCGGCACAAAATTCGAGCAGCAGGTCTTCATGCGCCATGCCGCAGCGCGGACCACCAGCCACAGCGAAGCACTGGTGCTGGCAAGCGGCAAGGCGCACACGGTGGCCAACGCCAACACGCACATTGCGCCCGGCTCGGACGAAGCCGACGTGCACCAGCGGCTCGCAGGCATTCCGTTGGGAGGCCAGCCGCGGCTGGTACTGCGCCCACACTTGGAGATCTACCACGACAACGTGCAGGCAGCCCATGGCGCCACTTGGGGCGCCCTGCCCGAAGATGCGTTGTTCTACGCGCGCCAGCGCGGGTTGGACGCGAGCGCTGCACGCTCGCTCATCATCGAGGGCATGGCCAACGCCCTGCTGTCGCGCTGCTTCACGGATGCCGCCACGCTCGATGCCTTGGCCCAGGGCGATGCCCTTCAAGGCGTGCTGCGCCAAGTGCTGGAGACAAGCCATGGGTGACATGCTCCCCGCTCGCTGGCTCAGCGCATCCGGCGCGGCGCCCACCAGTCCGTCCGGCGTTACCGGGCTACGCGCCCTGTTTCCGGTGCTCTCCCAGCATATTCAGGGCCACCCGCTCGCCTATCTGGACAACGCCGCCACCACGCAGATGCCCCAGCCGGTGCTGGATGCACTGCAGCACTTCGAGCGCCACGACCGCGCCAACATCCACCGCGGCGTACACGCACTGAGCCAACGCGCCACCGACGCCTACGACGCTGCGCGCGCCGAGCTCAAACGCTTTGTCGGTGCGGGGGCTGGGCACGAACTGGTGTTCACCTCGGGTACCACCGAATCGCTCAACCTTGTGGCGCACGGCCTGTCTGCACATGCTGGTGGGGGCAAGCCTCTGCAGCGCGGTGATGAAATCATCGTCAGCGGCCTGGAGCACCACGCCAACCTCTTGCCCTGGCAACGCGCTGCGCGCGAGAGCGGCGCGGTCCTGCGCATTCTGCTGCCCGACGCCGAAGGCCATTTGCACGCCGAAGACCTGGCACGCCTGCTGAGCCCGCGCACACGCGTGTTTGCCGTAACCGCCTGCGCCAACGCCACTGGCGAACGCCCGCCCGTGGCCGAGCTGCTGGCATTGGCGCGCCAAGCCGGCGCACTGACGGTGCTGGATGCTGCGCAAGTGGCCGCCCATGCCGTCCCCGATATCTCCGCCCTGCCCTGCGATTTCCTCGTTTTCTCGGGCCACAAGATGTATGGCCCCATGGGCACCGGCGCCCTCGTGGGTGCGCGAAACGCGCTTGAACTGCTGGCCCCACTGCGGGTGGGTGGCGACATGGTGGAGTGGGTAAGCTTCACCGACGCAAGTTATGCCGCGCTACCCGCCCGGCTGGAGGCTGGCACGCCCAATGTGGGCGGCGCCATTGGCATGGCAACAGCGGCCAAATTCATAGACGCCGTAGGCCGCAGTGCGATCGACCAGCATTTGCATGCGCTTCGCCACCAAGCCGTACAAGGCCTTGCCGCCCTGCCCGGCCTGCGTGTGCTGTCACCCGATACCCAGGACACCGCCATCGTCTCCTTCGTGACCGAAGGCGTTCACCCACACGACATCGGCACGCTGCTTGACGGCCAGGGCGTTGCCGTGCGCACCGGCCACCACTGTGCCCAGCCACTTCTGGAACACCTGGGCTGTGGGCCGACGACGCGCGCGTCGTTCGCGCTCTACAACACACCGGAAGAAGTCGAGCGCCTGGTCGCGGGCGTGGCCAAGGCGCTGGAGCTTTTGCGATGAGCAGTGCCGAAACCGATCTCTACCAGGAACTGGTGCTGGAGCACAAACGTGCGCCGCGCAACTTCGGCCATTTACTCGCGCCCACGCACCAGGCACGGGGCACCAACCCATCTTGTGGCGACGACCTTTCCGTAGAACTGAATATTGCGGATGGGCGCCTCGCAGACATCCGCTTTCACGGCCAGGGCTGCGCCATCTGCATGGCTTCCGCCTCGATGATGAGCGAGGCCGTGAAGGGCCAGGAGATTGCCACCGCGCAGGCGCTGCAACAGCACTTTCGCGCCGTACTGACCGGGGAAGAAAGTGCCGACGTCGCCCCGCTCGGCAAACTTGTCAGCCTGGCCGGCGTCAGCCGCTACCCCAGCCGCATCAAATGCGCGCTACTAGGCTGGCATGCGCTGATGCATGCCATTGCCAGCAACCCGGCCGCGCCCGCAGCCCCGGTATCCACGGAAGGAGAAACACCATGATGAAACGCATGCGCGAAGACGTGCTGATTAATCGACCTGTGACGGTCGAGCGCATTCCCGATGGCACACCCATGGATTTGCCCGGCGGACTCTGGGCCCAGGTGACCCAGGCGCTGGGCTCAAACTTCACCCTGGTCGTCGAGGGCCAGTTGGTGCGCCTCAAGGGGAGTGATGCCGACGCCATTGGCAAAGAGCCGCCCGCCGAAGTCGAACACCCCGAGAACGTTGAAATTGACGATGTCAGCGGCCTGATCTGGAACACCCTCAAGACCTGCTACGACCCGGAGATTCCGGTCAACATCGTGGACTTGGGCCTCGTCTACCGCTGTGACCTGGAACCCATGGAAGGCGGCGATGTGCGCGCCCTCATCGACATGACGCTCACCGCGCCCGGCTGCGGCATGGGAGAAGCGATTGCCGATGAGGTCTGCGACAAGGTGCTGGCGATTCCGCGCGTCGGCGAGATCACCGTCAACATGGTGTTTGACCCACCCTGGGATCGCTCGCGCATGTCGGAAGCAGCGATGTTGGCCATGGGTATGTAAACCGCACACTCCTCAACAAAAAGGCGCCCCATGGGCGCCTTTTTTTGGTTCTATCGCTGTAGAGATCAACCGCCGCAAGCACCGCCCGAGCAGCAGTGGTGCTCTTCCGCGTCTTCCAGGACTTCAAGCTTGCTTACCAGAACACGCCACTGGTCCGGCCCCGACTGCAGGTAAGCCCACTGAAACTGGCCGGGCGAGCGCGAATCGAACTGGTGGTGCAGTGGCCGCGGATCGTGATCGCTGACGATCTGAATCGCCTCGCCAGGCAGCAGCTCGTCAAAGCGGCCAAAAATGGTGGTGTGGCGCTGGGGTGGAGGAATCTGGCGCACGTCGATCACGAGAGACTGGGTAGGAAGCATGAGAACCTTTCTTCAGGGTTTCGATAGGGAATAAGAAACAGGAAACGCAATTTCAGCCATCCTTGCCGTCGAGCCGTGTGCTCGTCAGCCAAGGGACATACATCACGAGATAGATCAGGAATGCCGTGGTCCACGCAGCAGCAGCACAAACCAGGGCATGCGAATACCACTGCGGTGCGACCATAGGGACAAGCACTCGCAGCACGGCTGCAGCCATCACCAGCGCATAAGCCAGCACTTCTGCGCGCGAAACCTGCAGCGGCCGGCCCGTGTGCCCACGCGCGGTACGCGTGAGCATGCCGATGATCAGCCCGCCGGTGGCGCCAACCGCGAGGGCATGGACGCCCACCGACACCAGCACCCAGCCCGGCTGCGCAAGTGCCAGCAAGGCCAAGCCCAGCGGAATCCATGCGTACGCAGCGTGCAAGATCCAGAGAATCGGCTTCTTGCGCGAAACCATGGAATGCCAGTGCAGCATGCGCGCGCCCTGCAACACCGCCGCTGCGGCCAGCGCGGCAAACGTGATCCAACCGCCAGGCGCAAACACCCACAGCGCCAGCGCCACGAACGTGGTGGCCAGCGCGCCGCGCTCCAGCCACGGCGGCACGGCGATCTTCAGCCCCGGCGTCACGCTCATGGTGAACGCGGGAATCACGCGGCCCGCCATCACACACTCGACCATCACGATCAAGCCCAGGGCTGCGTACAGCGCGCTGGAGGGCGGCAGTGCAAGCCATCCCATCACCGACAGGTGGAACACCAGGTTGGCCACCGACAAAAGAATGAGAATCCCCGCCAGTGGCAGGTTGCGCTTATTGCCAGCGCGCAAAAGAATGCGCACCAGGATCACGGCCACGGTCGGCAGCAGCACTGCGTCGAGCGCTGCGTACACCGGGTAGGGCGCCACCCAGGCCGCCACACGGGCCGCCAGCCAAAGCAGCACCAGCGCGCCCAGCGCCGCACCGCGCGGCGTTTGCAGCCCAGTCCAGGCTTTGACCGCCGTCAGCAGGAAGCCGACGATCACGCCCGTGGCAAAACCCAGCAGCATCTCGTGCGCGTGCCAAAGCATCGGCGAGACGCTGAGATCGAGAGAAACCGCCCCCAGCATGGCCGCCACCCAGAGTGGAACCGCCACGCAGGCCAGCGCCGCTGCAGCGATATAGAAGGGTCGAAAGCCGAGCCGAAGTACTGGCCAGCCGTGGGGCACTTTGCTTGCAGGCTTCGCAGCGCCAGCGCTGACCAGGGGCGGAAGAGGTGTTTTCATGGAGTCCATATCAGGCCCGGCGCGCTTGCGTTGCCAGGTACAAAACTATAAGATGCATTTTAAATGTATCTTACAGCGCTCGGCGATTTTTTTCAATCGACTGTGCGCTGCACACCACCATGCGGCTTGCCAACTACACCGACTACACCCTGCGCGTGCTGATGTACTGCGCGCAGCACCGCGAGCGCCGCGTCACCATTGCCGAGCTCGCGCAGAGCCATTCATTGTCGAAAAACCACTTGATGAAGATCGTCAATGACCTGGCTCGACACGGTCTGCTGGAAACTGCCCGAGGGCGCGGCGGCGGTGTTCGCCTGTTGCTGGAACCGGCCGAGATCGGCGTTGGCGCCGTGGTGCGCTGGTGCGAAAGCGATTTTCGTATGGTCGAGTGCTTCGACGAAAACTCCAACACCTGCCGCCTGAGCCCCGCCTGCCGTCTGAAAAAATTGTTTCAGCGCGCTCTGGCCTCCTGGCTGCGCGAACTCGACACCGCCACGCTGGCCGATCTGGTGGGAGATGGCGCTGCAGAGTCGCTCGGCGCTTCCGCCATCATCAGCTTGTCGCGGCGCGCACCCGCAGCCGCCGCACTGGCGCGCGGTTGACGCTAGAGCAGCGCATGTATTTTGCTATTAATTAGATAGCTGTAAACATATACCTATAAAGCGCTAGCAGCATTTTTTACCACTAAATCGCACCTAGAACGACTCCCAGTCATCGCTCGCCCCAGCCGCGCCCTTCACGGGTTTGGGCGCTGACGCCACCGTGGAGGTTTGCCGGGCAAGCGGTTTGGCAGGAATCCGCGTCGGAACCTTCGGCTTGGGCGCTGTCACAGCCGCAGCCGCCGTGCGCTTTGGGGTGGTCAACGGCGCGCGCGAGACGGGCGAGACGGTGTTGCCGGCCGCAAGCCGGAACACCGCCACGGACTGCACCAAGTCCTCCGCCTGCCCCTTGAGACTGCTGGCGGCTGCGGCCATCTGCTCGACCAGTGCCGCATTCTGCTGGGTGGCCTGGTCCATTTGCGTGACCGCCTCGCCAACTTGCGAGACACCTGAGCTTTGCTCGCTGCTGGCGGCGCTGATTTCTGCAACGATGTCGGTCACCCTGCGGATCGCGGCCACGACCTCGTTCATGGTGGCGCCGGCCTTGTCCACCTGGTCGTTGCCTTGCTCGACACGCTCGACGCTTGCGGAAATCAGCGCCTTGATTTCCTTGGCCGCATCCGCGCTGCGGCCGGCAAGACTGCGCACCTCGCTGGCCACCACGGCAAAACCCCGGCCCTGCTCGCCCGCACGTGCCGCCTCGACCGCCGCGTTCAGCGCCAGGATATTGGTCTGGAACGCAATGCCATCAATGACGCCAATGATGTCGGCAATCTTGCGGCTGCTCTCGTTGATGCCCTTCATGGTTTCGACCACCTGAGCGACCGTCTCACCGCCTTGCTGCGCGACGCCGGATGCGCTCACGGCCAGTTGGTTGGCTTGGCGGGCGTTGTCGGCGTTCTGACGCACGGTGCTGCTCAACTCCTCCATGGAGGCCGCCGTTTCTTCCAGTGCGCTGGCCTGCTGCTCCGTCCGCGCTGACAAATCGTGGTTGCCCTGGGCGATTTCAGCGCTCGCCGTTGCGACGCTCTCAGAGCCCTCACGCACCCGTGTCACGATGCGCACCACACTGTCCCGCATGGTTGCTATGCCATGCAGGACGCTGCGTTCATCTGCGGGAGGGATCTCCACCGCCAGATCGCCTTGAGAGATCTTGTTGGTAATGGAGTTGAGAAGCTCAGGCTCCCCGCCCAATTGGGTCAGGATGCCACGCGTGAACCACCAGCCAATCAGCCCCAGAGCAACGGCCAGGGCCAGCGCAATAGCACCAGCTTCAAGCACACGGCCCATGAAGGTCGTCTGCACCGTGTCGACATAGACCCCGGAACCAACAATCCAGCCCCACGGCGTGAAACCTTTCACAAAAGAAACCTTGGGCACCGGATCCGTGCTCCCCGGCTTGGGCCACAGATAGTTGACAAAGCCAGCGCCGCTTTTCTTTACCGTGTTGACAAATTCCACAAAAAGAAACTTGCCCGTGGGATCCTTGTTGCCACTGAGGTCCTGGCCCTCCAACTTGGTGCTGATGGGATGCATCACCATGGTTGGATGCATGTCGTTGATCCAAAAATACTCGGTGTCACTGTAGCGCAGCGAGCGCACCGTTTCCTTGGCACGCTGCTTGGCCTCATCTTCTGTCATGGCTCCCTTGCTCGCCTGCTCATGAAAATGGGCAATCACGCCATAGGCGGTCTCCACCGCCTGGCGAACGCTGCTCTCCCGCTCTTGCCTGATCAGACTGCGCTCGGACACCATAAGGACACCCGCGAGCACCAGCATGGCCAGCAAGGCAAATCCCACGAGCCCCGTGAGACGCCGCGCAACACTGAGTTGTTTGAATGTGGTCATGGCACGCCCTCGATGGTTCAACTTCAATGGACGCTGTGATCCTACATCCCAGCGGCAACGCGTGCCGGCTTTCGGCTTGAGACCCGGTCACGCAATTGGTTTGCGAACAACAAAAAGCAAGGTTTCGCCCGAAATTGCTATAACAATTATAGCTACATACTGCTTATCAATAAGCGATAGATCGGTATTTCACAATAAATCCTGCGGGTCAAAAGCTTTCCCACTCACTGCTCGGTGTTGCTGCAATGCGCGGGGCAGGCCGCACGGCCGGGACCGGCGCAGGCCTGGCTTTCTTGGAAGGAGGCAACAGCGGCTCTGCAGATCGCGCGGGTACCTTGGGCTGCGCTGCTTGGCGGGACGGTGCGGCAACCGGCACCGTTCTGCCATGACTTGTGGGCGCGAGCGCAAACACCGCCACAGCTTGCACCAGCTCTCCCGCCTGTGCCTTCAGGCTGCTGGCAGCGGCGGCCATTTGCTCTACCAGCGCAGCGTTTTGCTGCGTGGCCTGGTCCATCTGCGTGATCGCTTCGCCCACCTGGGAGACGCCCGAACTCTGCTCGTTGCTGGCGGCGGTGATCTCGCCGACGATGTCGCTCACGCGCCGAATGGCGCCCACCACGTCGGTCATGGCGGCGCCGGCCTTGTCGGCCCATTGCCTGCCTTGTTCCACCTGCTGACTGCTCGCGCTGATCAGGGCCTTGATTTCCTTGGCGGCGTCGGCGCTGCGCCCCGCCAGGCTGCGCACTTCGCTCGCCACCACGGCAAAGCCGCGGCCTTGCTCGCCGGCACGGGCGGCTTCCACTGCAGCGTTCAGCGCCAGGATATTGGTCTGAAAAGCGATGCCGTCAATGACGCCAATGATGTCGCCGATCTTGGCGCTGCTGCTGTTGATGCCTTGCATGGCTTGCACCACCTGGGCCACAACTTCTCCACCCTGAACAGCCGTTTGTGACGCACTCTGAGCCATCTGGTTGGCTTGCCGCGCGTTGTCTGCGTTCTGCCGCACGGTCGAGCCAAGCTCCTCCATGGAAGCCGAAGTCTCTTCCAGGGCACTGGCCTGCTGCTCCGTTCTGCCGGACAGATCGTGGTTGCCGGATGCGATCTGGGAACTTGCCGCAGCCACCCCTTCGGAGCCACTGCGCACATTGGCCACAACCCCTGCAAGATTGGCGCGCATGTCTGTCAGCGCAGCGAGCAGCTGCCCCATTTCGTCCTGGGCACCCACTGGGATAGGGTCGGCCAGATTTCCCGCCGCCATGGCGCGCGCCGCCGCCACCGCCTGCGCAGCGGGACGCGAGACGCTGCGAGCGATGAGCACGGCAAACACCACCGCCAACACGACGCACAGGCCGAGCGCCACTGCGACCGCCACGCGCGCATTTTCGAACACCGCTCCAGCCCGCTGACGCGCGGCATCCGCCGCAGCTGCGGCGACGTCTGACAGTTGGCCCAGCATTTCATCGGCAGCCGCAAAGGCCTTGGCCGAATCGCCAGCGTACTTGTCGGCCAGCGCCCGCGACGTCATCTCGACCATCTCGGCGGTGGTGAAATCAATGCCCTTGGCGATGTCGAGCAGATCGCCTTGCACTTGCCGGTAGGCCGTCTTTTGCTCAGCATATTGCCCAAAAGCAGCGATTTCCTGAGGGCTCGCCATCAGCGCCTGAAGCCGCTGATCGAGCTTGTCCATGTCGCTGGCTCGCGCGACGATCTGCTGCACCAAAGCGGTTACTTCTTCGGCGTTGCGCGCCGTGATCAAACCAGCTTCCGCACGCCGCATGCGGTTGATGAGCACGCGCAATTGACCGGCCTGTTCCACGCTGGGCATCAGGTGATCGGCAAGCTCCTGCGTCTGTGTCTGCATGCGCGCGAGTTGCACCAGGGACAGCGCGCCAAGCGCCAGAGTCAGCAATACGACAACGAAAAAACCCGCTGCGAGCTTGGTGCCGATACGCAGATTGGAGAAACGAAAAAGTGTCATGGAAGCAAAGCCCGGTCCGCTTGCATGCGCTGGTCTCGCACGCAAGCCGGGGCCCAAGAAGTAACAATTTGTCCAGTCTAGCCACGCCCTGCCCCATAGTGCACCGGGTAATCCATCAAAAAAGCACGCGCACCATGCGGTGGGCGTGCTTTTGCAGGCGAGCCGTCAGCTGCCTGACAAGGTTCGGGCGATCTCAGCCGTGTGCCTTGGCGTAACTGGCCAGGCCTTCGAGGATTTCCTTGTGGGCCGATTCAATGCCTTCCCAGCCCAGCACCTTCACCCATTTGCCGTCTTCCAGATCCTTGTAGTGCTCGAAAAAGTGGCTCAGTGCCTTGAGGCGCGCGGGGTTTACATCCTCAATATTTTTCCAGGCAGCGTACATGCCCAGCACCTTGTTCGTGGGCACGGCCAGCACTTTGCCGTCGATGCCTGCTTCGTCTTCCATCTTCAAAATGCCCAGCGCGCGGCAGGGCACGACCACGCCGGGGTGCAGCGGGTAAGGCGTGATGACCAGCACATCCACCGGATCGCCGTCGCCGCTGAGCGTCTGCGGCACATAGCCATAGTTCGACGGGTAGTACATGGCGGTAGTCATGAACCGGTCCACAAAGATGGCGCCCGACTCCTTGTCCACTTCGTATTTGATCGGATCGGAATCCATGGGAATTTCGATCACGACGTTGAAAGATTCGGGGAGATTCTTGCCAGGAGTGACGCTGTTGAGGGACATGTTGCTTGTTTTCCAGGTAGATAACTAGTGACTAACCCTGATTTTACCGGCCGAGCCCTTGCGCCCGGCTTGCAGACGCAGTTTTCAGGTTAAATTGTCGAAGTTGGCCAATCGACTCCGGGACGGGAGCACGAGGAAGCAACGCAGCGGAGACCCTCCCATGCGTTGTGTCTCCTACCGTGCGAAACAACACTTGGAGCGATAAGAATGGCTGGAACCACAGCGTCGAATTTTCCCCTCATCCTTGCCCTGGTCTGCGGCCTGATTGCCGTGGCCTACGGCTTCTGGGCCCGCAGCTGGATATTGGGCAAAGACCCCGGCAACCCGCGCATGCAGGAGATTGCCGCGGCCATCCAGGCCGGTGCAGCGGCCTACCTGGCGCGCCAATACAAGACCATTGCCGTCGTCGGCGTGGTGCTGGCCATCCTCATCGGCGTTTTCCTTGATGGCAAGACCGCCGTGGGCTTTGTCATCGGTGCCGTGCTCTCGGGCGCCTGCGGTTTCATCGGCATGAACGTGTCAGTGCGTGCCAACGTGCGCACCGCACAGGCTGCCACGCAAGGCATTGGCCCGGCACTGGACGTCGCGTTCCGCGGCGGCGCCATTACCGGCATGCTGGTGGTGGGCCTGGGGCTGCTGGGCGTCACCGGGTTCTACTGGTACCTGGTGGGTGGCAATCCGGTGGCGGACAAATCGCTGGCCGGCCTGCTCGACCCGCTGATCGGTTTTGCCTTCGGCTCCTCGCTGATCTCCATCTTCGCGCGCCTGGGCGGCGGCATCTTCACCAAGGGCGCTGACGTGGGCGCCGACCTGGTGGGCAAGGTCGAGGCCGGTATTCCCGAGGACGACCCGCGCAACCCCGCCGTGATTGCCGACAACGTGGGCGACAACGTGGGCGACTGCGCCGGCATGGCCGCCGACCTGTTCGAAACCTACGCGGTGACACTGATCGCCACCATGGTGCTGGGCGCGCTGATGCTGACGGCCGCTCCGGTCAACGCCGTGATGTACCCGCTGGCGCTGGGCGCCGTGTCCATCGTGGCCTCCATCATTGGCTGCTTCTTCGTCAAGGCCTCGCCCGGCATGAAGAACGTGATGCCCGCGCTGTACAAGGGGCTGGCGATTGCCGGCGTGCTCTCGCTCATCGCCTTCTACTTCGTCACCACCTGGATCATTCCCGACAACGCCCTGGGCGGCACGGGCGCACAGATGAAGCTGTTTGGCGCCTGCGCCACCGGCCTGGTGCTCACCGCAGCGCTGGTCTGGATCACCGAGTACTACACCGGCACGCAGTACAAGCCGGTGCAGCACATTGCGCAGGCCTCCACCACCGGCCATGGCACCAACATCATTGCCGGCCTGGGCGTGTCCATGCGCTCCACCGCCTGGCCGGTGATCTTTGTCTGCGCCGCCATCCTGGTGTCGTACTCGCTCGCTGGGTTGTTCGGCATCGCCGTGGCGGCCACCTCCATGCTCAGCATGGCGGGCATCGTGGTGGCGCTGGACGCCTACGGACCGATCACCGACAACGCTGGCGGCATTGCCGAAATGGCCGAAATGCCCAGCAGCGTGCGTGACATTACCGACCCGCTGGACGCCGTGGGCAACACCACCAAGGCCGTGACCAAGGGCTACGCCATTGGTTCGGCTGGCCTTGCTGCGCTGGTGCTGTTTGCCGACTACACCCACAAGCTGGAGAGCTACGGCCAGGCGATCGACTTCAACTTGAGCGACCCCATGGTCATCGTCGGCCTGTTCATCGGCGGCCTGATTCCCTACCTGTTCGGTGCCATGGCCATGGAAGCCGTGGGCCGCGCAGCCGGCGCCGTGGTGGTGGAAGTGCGCCGCCAGTTCCGCGATATCAAGGGCATCATGGAAGGCACGGCCAAGCCCGAATACGGCAAGGCCGTCGACATGCTGACCAGCGCTGCCATCAAGGAAATGATCGTCCCCAGCCTGCTGCCCGTGGTGGTACCGATTCTGGTCGGCCTGCTTCTCGGCCCGAAAGCGCTCGGCGGCTTGCTGATGGGCACGATCGTGACCGGCCTGTTCGTCGCCATTTCCATGTGCACCGGCGGCGGTGCCTGGGACAACGCCAAGAAGTACATCGAAGATGGCCACCACGGCGGCAAGGGCTCTGAGGCACACAAGGCCGCCGTGACCGGCGACACCGTGGGCGATCCGTACAAAGACACCGCTGGCCCGGCTGTGAACCCGCTGATCAAGATCATCAACATCGTGGCGCTGCTCATCGTGCCGCTGGTGGTGAAGTTCCACGCCGGCTGAAGCGGCGCCGTCGCTGATGGCGACTTATGACGAAAGGGGCTTTGTGCCCCTTTCTCAATGCACAAGAGGAAAGACGGATGGAGAGATCGACCGATGAATCACCTCGCCCGCTATCCGCCGGCCCCGATATCGAGGTTTACACCCAGATCGTTCGCACCACGCTGGCCACTTCCGGCCATTTCCTCGAGCGCGTCATCGAATCCACCCGCAGAGCCTTGCAACAGCGCGAAGACCAGGCGCGCACCCCCCGCGAGAGCCACAGCGTAATGCACGCGCGCCAGCACCTCGAACGCGTCAACTTTGTCATGTGCGAGCGATTTCCCAACGCTCTGGAGCAAGCGATTGCCAAAGGTGCCGATCGGGAGCAAGCCGCAACACGCTCTCTTTTCTCGGTGCAGTTTGACGACCTGGAGTTGATGGACGAATCGCAACTCAGCGAGAGTGTCGAACGTGCGCGGGCCGGACAGCTGCTTGCCGAAGCCGTGACAGAGCCTTTGGCGGAGCTCAATGCGCTCATGAGCGCTGCGCAAGGGCAATCGAGCGTCGACCCTGGGCACAATCCCCTGCAACCTGTGCTATTTCTGCAGGCCATGCAAGCCGTGGTCGGGCAGATGCAGCCGTCCGACGAAGTGCGGCGGGACTGGATGGGGCACATGGCCGAGGCAATGGGCTCCCAGCTTCGAGCCCTGTATCTTCAACTCATCGGGCAGATGCAGGATAGCGGCATCAAGCCCGCCGGTTATGCGGTGCGCCAGCAAGGCGGTCACTATGTTTACGTCAAGCCTGATGGCCCAGAAGGCCACGCTCCCGGGTTTGGTCCCGAAGCCGCGCCGTGGCGTGCGGGCGGTGTGCAAGCTTCGCCCGCGGCAGCAGCCGGAACCCGCCACACCCTGCTCACGCTGCACCAGTTGCGCCGTCTGCTCACGGGCGAGCTGACCGAGGGCCCGGCGCCCGAAATGCCATTTTCTGAACAGTTTTCGTGCGAATTCGAAAGCGCACCATCCCACGCTGCCGCGCCCGCGCCGGAGTTCGACATCACCGTCCCTGCCGCCTTTGAGGCACTCCAGGAGATGAACCAGGTAGATCACATGATGAAGCGGCTGGGCAGTCGGGGCCCGGTGGGTGCGCCGGCTTCGGCGGCGATAGCCCCCCAGAGCCCCAGAGCGGCGCTCGGACAAGCCTTGAGCATGGAAGTCGTGGCACTCATGCTGGACAACATCGCGCACGACGATCGCCTGCTCTGGCCGGTGCAGCAACTCGTGAAAAAGCTGGAGCCCGCCCTATTGAAACTGGCAGTAGCCGACCCGCGATTTTTCAGTGAAAAAGACCATCCCGCTCGCCGCCTGCTGCAGGAGATGACGGACCGAAGCCTGGCCTTTGACAGTCTCGAAGCCCAAGGTTTCGAGAGCTTCATGCAGCCACTGATCGACGTGGTAGGCCCATTGACCCACTCACCCATTGAAGACCAGGAGCCTTTTGCGCACGCCCTGTGGCAATTGATGGACGCTTGGGCCACACGCGAGAAAAAGCGCGAAAACGAGCGTCTGCGGGCCATCGAAGCCCTGCGCCATGCCGAGCAGCGCAACCTGCTGGCCGCCAGGATGTCGCATGAGATGCGGCTACTGCCGCAGATCGACGCGATCCCGGCCGAAATTGCGCGTTTCCTGTTGGGCCCCTGGACCCAGGTGATGGCCCAGGCGCGTCTGAGCGATCACAGTGGCAGCAACGACCCGGGCCGCTACCGGGAGGCGGTCGACGCGCTGATCTGGAGTGCGCAACCCCAGCTCACCCGCATCAACGTGGGCCGCCTCGCCCGCCTCGTTCCCAAGCTGCTCTCCAGACTGAACGCAGGCCTGGCTGCCATCGACTATCCACCCACCGAGACCCACAAGTTCTTCGAACTGCTGATGCAGTTGCACCAGCAGGCCTTTGTGCCCGGCCGCACCGCAGACGCCGCACCCAGCGCGCACCCAGCCTCCACCCCCAGCCATGCGCCCACCCTGGAGACAGAAGAACCCTGGATTGCGCCATCCGAAGCCGCGGAATCGGGCTTCATGGCGGAGCTCGCAGACATCCCGCCACCAAGCCCTGACGGCGACGCGCCCCACCCCCCGGCTTCCACCACTGCGCCCACGCCGGAGATGGGCGTTGGAACCTGGGTCAACCTTCAAATTGAAGGCAAATGGGAGCGCACGCAGCTGTCCTGGATTGGATCCCATGGCAACTTCTTCCTGTTTACCAACGCCTATGGTCACACGCAGTCAATGACCCGGCGACTGCTCGATAAGCTGGTTGCTCGGGGCACGCTGCAGGTCATTTCCGAGCAAACCGTGGTGGCTGGCGCACTGGACGCCGTGGCACAGACGGCCCTGCGCAACAGCCTGGACACGGGCCATTGACGCGACATTGCCTGGCTCAAACTGCCGCAAACTCGCCGCCCGCAGCAACGCACTCGCCGGCGCCACCAGCGTCTGCAAGCCGTCTCCACGCGCCTGCGACAGCGCTGGTATGCACAGGGCGACACACAAGCGCAGCCCAACGCGCTGGTCAGCCCGGCCAGTCCGCACCCGGGCTCAGCCACCCACCCTGGCCCACCAGCAGATCGGCCGCCGCGAGCTGGGAGCGGCGCGGCCTGGCGATCGGGCGTGGCACGCTTGATTCCTGCTGCCGCCAAGGCCGCAGCCACTGCCAGGTGCGCAGACGTGCCGCCAGCGCCCTGCGCGCGGGCACGGGCGCGGCAAAGCCCTCGCCCGCTTCCGCCTGCATCGCCCAAGCAGCGGAGCGCTCGCGCTCGATAGACAGCGCCGTGTCGCGCACCATGACCGCCGCCCGCAGACGCAGAACCTCGCACTCCAGCCGATCAATATCCGCCTGCTGCTGCGCCATCACGCGGCTGCAGCGCTCCTGCACGGCGCCATACACGCGGCAGAGCACCACATGCTCTTGCGCAGCCGTGGTTGCGGGCGAAACGATGGGTATGGAGCGCATGGTGCTGGCCTGATGTAGAAACGACAGGCTCGATATTAAATGAGAATAATTCTCATTGCAAATAGGCAAACACTTCAACACCCAACGCACACGCTCGCTCCGAAGATCAGCTCTGGATCTGCGCCCAGAGCTTGTCGAGTCTTTTCACGCTCACCGGCTGCGGCGTGCGCAGCTCCTGCGCGAAAAAGCTCACGCGCAGTTCTTCCAGCAACCAGCGCAGCTCCTGCATGCGGGCATCCACCGCGCCCTTGCGCTCAGCCACCAGGCGCCAGTAGCGCTGCTCCTGCGGGCGCAGCTCAGTCAGTTTGGCGGCGTCGCGGGCCGGATCGGCGCGCAGCTTGTCCAGGCGTGCGGCGATCGCCTTGAGGTAGCGGGCAAAGTGCGCCAGTTGCGGCCAGGGTGCTTCGGTGAGGAAGTTTTTCGGCACCAGGCGCTGGAGTTGCAAGAGCGCGTCCTGCGTGGCTTCTGGGGCGTTTTTGGTGTCCTTGATCTTACGCGTGGCTCCCGAATATTCGGCCAGGATCGTGGCCGCCAGGCGCGCCACTTCGTTGGCAATCAAGGTCAGGCGCCCACGCCCTTCCTGCACGCGGCGATCAAATTCTTGTGCGTTGGTGGGGAGGGGTTCGAGCAGAAAGGCTCGGTCCATTGCCACGTCGAGGATTTGGCTGCGCAGCTCTTCCTGGGTTCCCAAGGGCATAAAAGCGACGGCCATTTTTTGCAGCTCGGGAAGGTTTTTTTCGAGGTACTTGAGTGCATCCTTGATTTGCAGCGCAAACAGGCGCCGCAGGCCCGCACGGTGTTTGACAGCGGCCACATCGGGTTCGTCAAACACTTCGATGGTGACGGCATCGCCCGCATCAATGAGCGCGGGAAAGCCAATCAACTGCTGCCCGCCCCGGCCGATTTCCATCAGTTCGGGCAGCTCGCCAAAGGTCCAGCTGGTGTAGCGCGCCTCGGCGTGCACCGTGGGCAGCGCAGATTTTGCTTTTGTTTTGATAGCTGCTTGCGCTTGTCCAGTAAGCGCTAGAGGCTCATTTGACTCTAACTTTTTGGCTTCTTGAGCGTTGCTGCTCAGCTTGAGCCCGGCCAGCGCCTGGAACGCCCCGCGCGCCTTGGCGCCCCACTCGGCCTTGAGCGCGCCCAGGTTGCGGCCCTGACCGAGCTGGCGGCCATGCTCGTCCACGATACGGAAGTTCATGAACAAGTGCGGGCTCAGCATGTCGAGCTTGAAGTCGGCGCGTTTCACGTCGAGCGAGGTCTCGTCGCGCACCTGTTTGAGCAGCGCATCGACGAGGCCCAGGTGCCCGATGCGGTCGGGCGTGCCCAGCAGTTCGGCCAGTCGGGCAGCGGATTCGGGCAGCGGCACAAAGCGGCTGCGCGGGCGCTGGGGCAGGCTTTTGAGCAGCGCCTGAATCTTGTCCTTGAGCATGCCCGGCACCAGCCATTCGCAGCGCTCCTCGCTCACCTGGTTGAGCACAAACAGCGGCACGGCTACAGTGACGCCGTCGCGCGCGTCGCCCGGCTCGTGCAGGTAGCTGGCCTGGCAGTCCACGCCCCCCAGGCGAATCATTTTGGGGAACGCGGCGGTGGTGATGCCAGCCGCCTCATGGCGCATCAATTCATCGCGCGTGAGAAGCAGCAGCTCGGGGCGCTTGACCGTCTCTTGCCGGTACCACTGCTCGAAACTGCGGCCGCTGGTGATGTCTTGCGGCAACTGCTGGTCGTAGAAAGCGTAGATCAGTTCTTCGTCCACCAGCACGTCTTGCCTGCGCGACTTGTGCTCCAGCTCTTCCACCTTGGCGATGAGCTTTTCGTTGGCTGCCAGGAACGGCAGTCGCTTGTGCCATTCGGGCAGCACATCCGCCGCCACCAGCGCCTGGCGAATGAACATCTCACGTGCGGCCTGCGGGTCCACCTTGTCAAAGGGCTTGCGCCGCCCGCTGTAGACCACCAGGCCGTAGAGCGTGGCGCGCTCGAAGGCCACTACCTCAGCGGCCTTTTTCTCCCAGTGCGGGTCGAGCAACTGCTTCTTGAGCAAATGGCCGCCGACTTCTTCCAGCCAGGTCGGATCGATGTTGGCGATGCCACGGCCGAACAAACGCGTGGTCTCCACCAGTTCGGCGCAGACGATCCAGCGGCCGGGCTTCTTGCGCAGGTGCGCGCCGGGGTGGCGGTGAAACTTGATGCCGCGCGCGCCCAGGTACACGTCTTCCTCTTCCGGTTTGAAGCCGATGTTGCCCAGCAAACCGGCGAGCATGGATTTGTGCAACTCCTCATAGCTCGCCGGCTTTGGGTTCAGCTCCCACTTGTGCTCGGCCACCACGGTGAGCAGTTGGCTGTGCACGTCGCGCCACTCGCGCACGCGGCGCACGTTGATGAAGTTCTGCCGCAGCAATTGTTCGTACTGGCGGTTGCTGAGCTTGTGGGAAGGGGCTGCATCTGCAAGCGCCGAGGGTGGTGCAGGCTGTGGCTGGGCGCCCGAGGCGCGCTGTGCCACGGGCAGAAAGGCCTGGTTGGGCGCCTTCTTGCGCGCCTGGTCCTTCTGCACGCGGGCCGAGGCCAACGTGGGCATGCTGCCGCCGCGCGCTTGCTGCAGCCAGTTCCACAGCGTCAAGTAGCCGCTGAACTCGCTTTTCTCGTCGTCGAACTTGGCGTGCTGCTGGTCGGCCTGCTGCTGCGCTTCCATGGGGCGGTCGCGCACGTCCTGCAGGCTGAGTGCGCTGGCAATCACCAGCACTTCGTTCAAGGCACCGCGCGCTCGCGCTTCCAGAATCATGCGGCCGACGCGCGGGTCCACCGGCAGGCGCGCCAGTTCACGGCCCATGGAAGTGAGCTCGTTCTGCTCATCCACCGCGCCCAGCTCGTGCAGCAGCTGGTAGCCATCGGCAATGGCGCGGCCGGACGGTGCATCGATAAACGGAAACTGCGCCACGTCGCCCAGGTGCAGCGACTTCATGCGCAGGATGACGCCGGCCAGCGATGAACGCAAAATTTCCGGGTCCGTAAAGCGCGCTCGCCCGGCAAAATCTTTCTCGTCGTACAGACGTATGCAGATGCCGCTGGCCACCCGTCCGCAGCGCCCGGCGCGCTGGTTGGCCGCCGCCTGGCTGATGGGCTCGACCAGCAACTGCTCCACTTTGCTGCGCAGGCTGTAGCGCTTGACGCGCGCGGTGCCCGAGTCGATCACGTAGCGGATGCCCGGCACCGTGAGCGAGGTCTCGGCCACGTTGGTGGCCAGGATGATGCGCCGGCCCGTGTGGCCGTCAAAGATGCGGTCCTGCTCGGCTTGCGAGAGGCGCGCAAACAGCGGCAGCACCTCGGCATTGCGCGTTACCACGTTGTGCGCCAGGTGCTTGCGCAGGTGGTCGGCGGCCTCGCGGATTTCGCGCTCGCCGGGCAGGAAAACGAGGATGTCGCCAGCGGCGTTGCCTTGCCACAGCTCATCGACGCCATCGGCAATGGCTTCGTTCAAGCCGTAGTCGCGCGACTCCTCGAACGGGCGCCAGCGCTGCTCCACCGGGAACATGCGGCCGGAGACCATCAGCACCGGGGCCGGGCCGTCCTTGCTTTCAAAATGCTTGGCAAACCGGTCCGCATCGATGGTGGCGGACGTCACCACCACCTTCAAATCGGGCCGGCGCGGCAAGATCTCGCGCAGGTAGCCCAGCAGGAAATCGATGTTCAGACTGCGCTCGTGCGCCTCATCAATGATGATGGTGTCGTAGGCCTTGAGGAGCGGGTCGGTCTGCGTCTCGGCCAGCAAAATGCCGTCGGTCATCAGTTTGACCGAGGCATCGCGGCTCAGGCGGTCCTGGAAACGCACCTTGTAGCCCACCACTTCGCCCAGCGGCGTCTTCAATTCTTCGGCAATCCGCTTGGCCACGCTGCTGGCCGCAATGCGGCGCGGCTGGGTGTGGCCGATGAGCTGGCCGCGCTCGCCGGGACGGGCGTTGAGTTTTCCGCGCCCCAGGGTGAGCGCGATCTTGGGCAACTGGGTGGTCTTGCCCGAGCCGGTTTCGCCGCAGACGATGATGACCTGGTGCTGCTTCAGGGCCTGCGCAATCTCGGCACGCCGGGCAGAGACCGGCAAAGATTCGGGAAACGTGATCTGCAGAGAACGGGCGGCGGCGTCGGACAAGGTGGCAACTTCGTAGAGAATCGCGAATTATCCCCGGCCCGCTCCATTTTCTGGACGACTCCCACCCAGCCTACCGCCGCTCTGCGGCCCCGCCCACGCGCATGTCCACCGTCTTCAACTTCACTTTTGTGCCATGGTTTCGCTCCGTGGCGCCCTACATCCACAAGTTTCGGCACCAGACCTTTGTCATCGGGCTGCCGGGCGAGGCCATTGCTGCGGGCAAGCTCTACAGCATTGCGCAGGACCTCGCCATGATCCAGGCGATGGGCGTCAAGATCGTTCTGGTGCACGGCTTTCGCCCGCAAGTGAACGAGCAGCTCGCCGCCAAGGGCCATGAGGGGCGCTACTCGCACGGCATCCGTATCACCGATTCGGTGGCGCTCGATAGTGCGCAGGAGGCCGCTGGGCAGTTGCGCTATGAGATCGAAGCCGCATTCAGCCAGGGCCTGCCGAACACGCCCATGGCCGATTCCACGGTGCGGGTGATTTCGGGCAACTTCATTACGGCACGGCCGGTGGGCATCGTCGATGGGGTGGATTTCCAGCACTCTGGGCTGGTGCGCAAAGTGGACGTGGCGGGCATCCAGCGCTCGCTCGACATGGACGCACTGGTGCTCATCTCACCCTTTGGCTTCTCGCCCACGGGCGAGGCCTTCAACCTGAACATGGAGGAAGTCGCGACCTCGGTGGCCATCGCCCTCAAGGCCGACAAGCTGGTGTTCGTCTCCGAAGTGCCGGGCATATTGCAGAACCCCGAAGAACCCGCCACCGACGACAACCCGATCGACACCGAACTGCCGCTCGCCCAGGCGCGCCAGCTGCTGGCGCGCATGCCGGCGAGCCAGCAACCGTCGGACACCGCGTTCTACCTGCAGCACTGCGTGAAGGCCTGCCAGGGCGGTGTGGAGCGCAGCCACATCATTCCGTTTGCCGTGGACGGTGCGCTGCTGCTCGAGATCTACGTGCACGACGGCATCGGCACCATGATCGTAGACGAAAAGCTCGAAGAAGTGCGCGAAGCCACGGCGGACGACGTCGCCGGCATCCTGCAGCTGATCGAGCCGTTCGAGAAAGACGGCACGCTGGTCAAGCGCGACCGCACCGAGATCGAACGCGACGCCTCCAACTACACCATCGTCGAGCACGACGGCGTGATCTTTGGCTGCGCCGCGCTGTACGCCTACCCCGAGGCACGCACCGCCGAAATGGCCGCCCTCACCGTCTCGCCACAAAGCCAGGGCACCGGCGACGGTGAAAAGCTCTTGCGCCGCATCGAGCAGCGCGCGCGCCTGCTGGGGTTGGAGAGTATCTTCGTGCTCACGACGCGCACCATGCACTGGTTCCTGAAGCGCGGCTTCAAGCCGGTGGACCCCGAGTGGCTGCCCGAAGCGCGCAAGCGCAAGTACAACTGGGACCGGCGCAGCCAGGTTCTGGTGCGCAAACTTTAGGCAAAAACAGCCTCCAGCGCTTATGCAGCAAGCGTTTGTAGCTATATTTTCAATAGCGATTGCGCTTGCGCTGCCGTGACGAAGCCCGCCACGTCCACCGCGTCCATCTGCTCGGCATCCAGAAACCGCTCGGCGTAGCGCAGATAGACGCGCTCGCGCAGAAACACCTCGAACAGATCGGGGTCGATGTGGCCGCCGTGCTTCATGCGCTCCATGATGGCAACGGCCTGCGACAGCTTCATGCCGCTCTTGTAGGGGCGGTCAGCCGCCGTCAGGGCCTCGAAGATGTCGGCAATGCCCATCATGCGGGCCTGCACCGACATCTGATCGCGGGTGAGGCCGCGCGGGTAGCCCTTGCCGTCCATGCGTTCGTGGTGGCCGCCAGCGTACTCGGGCACCCTCTTGAGGTGCTGGGGCCAGGGCAAGGCTTCGAGCATTTTGATGGTGGCCACGATGTGGTAATTGATGGTGTCGCGCTCCGCCTGGGTCAGCGTGCCGGAGCGGATGGTGAGGTTCTCAATTTCCTCGGCGGTCAGAAACTCCGTCTGCACGCCGTCGACATTGCGCCACTGGCGCTGTGCAGACAGGCTGCGAACGCGTTGCTGATCGGCCGCCTGCATGGCCTCGACACCGCGGTTGCAATGGCGCAAAAAGGCCCGGTCGTCGTCGATGGCCTGCATCTCCCGTTGCAGGCTGGCCAGGGCCACGGCCTCGGCGCCGGGATCCACCGCCGGGCGCAAGGCGAGTTGGGCGCGCAGGGCGGCGAGTTCCGCGTCGCGCTTGGCCACCTCGAAGCGGGTATCGATGAGTCCGATTCGGTCGTAGAGCGTTTGCAGCTTGGTGGCCTTGTCCACCACGTGCACCGGCGTCGTGATCTTGCCGCAGTCGTGCAGCAGTCCGGCCATCTTCAGTTCGTAGCGGTCGCGATCGCTCATGTGGAAATCCGCGAGCGGTCCTGTGGTCGTGGCATCTGCCGCTTCGGCCAGCATCATGGTCAGCTCGGGCACGCGCTCGCAATGGCCCCCGGTGTAGGGCGATTTTTCGTCGATGGCGATATTGATCAGCTTGACGAAGGATTCAAACAAGCGTTCGAGTTGCGTGATGAGCAGCCGGTTGGACAGCGCGATCGCCGCCTGCGAGGCCAGCGATTCGGTCAGGCTCTGGTCGGCATTCGAAAAAGCCACCACCTTGCCTGTCGCAGGGTCGAGCGCATTGAGCAGTTGCAACACCCCGATCAACTCGCCCTGGTGGTCCGTCATCGGCACCGTCAAAAACGATTGCGAGCGGTAGCCGGTGCGCTGGTCAAAGGCGCGCGTGCCAGAAAAGTCAAAACCTTCTTGCGCATACGCGTCGACGATGTTCACTGTGCGCCCGTGCAGCGCAGCGTGCGCGGCCACCAGCGCGTCATTGGGTGAACCGTCGGCGCGGCGCAGCGGCAACTCGGGAAGATCGATTTTCTGGCCCGTGGTGCCGCCCTGGCGAACGCCCAGCGAGTCGGTGCGCATGATCTCAAAGCGCAGCGCGCTGTGGTCGTCCGTCACGCTGTAGAGCGTGCCGCCGTCGGCGCCGGTCAGCGCTTTGGCTGCTTCAAGAATGTTCTCCAGCAGGCGCTCGATATTGCGCTCGCGGGACAGCGCCGCCCCAATGCGGTTGAGTTGGTCCAACCGGGCGAAGAGGTTCATCGCAGACTGCTTTTCCATCATCGCTCCCTTGTTTCTGGCTGCCGCTGTGCATGGTAGCGAAAGCACGCCGCCGGTCTACCATGGGCGATGTCCTCCCTGCCCGTGCTGTATTCGTTTCGCCGTTGTCCCTACGCCATCCGCGCTCGCCTCGCACTCGCCGTGGCGGGCACGCCGTGCACGCTGCGCGAAGTGGTGCTGCGGCACAAGCCCGCCGCCTTGGTGGCCGCATCGGCCAAAGCCACCGTGCCTGTGCTGGTGCTGGCGGACGCAAGCGTCGTCGAAGAGAGCCTGGCCATCATGCGCTGGGCACTTGAGCGCTGCGACCCAGAGGGCTGGCTGGCCTACGACCTGGCTGAGACCGACTCCTTGATCGCCCTGTGCGACGGCCCGTTCAAGCATGCACTGGACCGCTGCAAGTATCCAGAGCGCTTTCCCGATGGGGAGCGCGAGGCTTCCTGGAGCGCGGCGCAAAGCTGCCTGGACGTGTGGGAGCGCCACCTTCAACACGGCCAATTGTGCGGACCGGGCCGCTCGCTGGCAGACGCCGCGATCTTTCCGTTCGTGCGCCAGTTTGCCTCTATCGAACCGGGGCGCTGGTCCGCTCTGCCCTTGCCCAGGCTGCAGGCATGGCTCGCCGCCTGGCTGGCGAGCGGCCTTTTTGCCGCAGTAATGGAAAAGCACCCGCCATGGATCGAGGGGGATGCACCCGTGTACCTATTGGACTCGGGCGCCGGACGCGCTCAGGCCGCCACGTAGCGCCGGCTGCGGGCCAGCAGCACCATCAGCACCAGCGCAAAACCCACAAAGCAGACGAAAGACCAGTTGGCAATCGAGCCGCCCAGGAAGGTCCAATCCACCTTCGCACAGTCGCCCGAGCCCCGGAAGATCATGGGAATGGCGCGGCTGAAAGAATAGTTCTCGATCATTCCGTAGAAGTCGCGCCCGCACATCGCGAACTCTGGCGGGTACCACTGCAGCCAGGTCTGGCGGGCCGCAGTGAAGGCACCGAAGCCACTGGCCAGCAAAGCCAGCACCGACCAGGAAATTATCCAGCCTTTTCTGGCACTAGCGCTTGCCAGGCCTGTGCATATAGCTACCAAAATAAGAGCATATCGCTGCACGATGCACATCGGACAAGGTTCCAGTCCCACGACGTGCTGCAGGTACAGCCCAAACGCCAGCATGCCAATGCAGGCCAGGCACATCAGCGCCAGAATGCGGCGCGGGGCCGTGGTGAACCAGTCGAGAATCATCGAAACCCCAGAACGTCAAAAAAGCGGCGCTCCGCCAAAGAGCGCCTTAGACCGACTTTGCGATCTTAAATGCCTGCCGCCTGATCCAGAAAGACCTTGGCGCGGCGCGGAGTGACCAGCAGCATCTCGCCTTCGCGAAACGCCATGTCCCGAAACTGCTGCGCGGCAATCTGCGCCTCTATGACGGTCTCGGGGCCTGCATGGTCAGGGGTTTGGGTTGCATTTTGGGCAATGAGTTCCAGCCGCGCAATCGGTCCCACGACGATAGCCCGGGTCAGCTGCGCCAGCAGCGCGTTGGCAGGCACCGCAGCACCCACGCCGGGCCGCTCCACATCGAGGTCGTGCGGACGCACATAGGCCAGCGCCTTCTCGTTTTGTGCCGCAGCGTGCTCGGGCGCGGACAGTTGCATGCCACCCAGGTCCACCTGGCCTTCGTGCGCGCGGCCATGGAACAGGTTCACGTCGCCCAGAAAGCCGTAGACGAACGGGCTCGCCGGGTGGTCCCACACCTCTTGCGGCGAGCCGCTTTGTTCGATGCGCCCGTGGTTGATCACCACCACGCGGTCCGCCACCTCCAGCGCTTCCTCCTGGTCGTGGGTAACGAAGATGCTGGTCACATGCAGCTCGTCGTGCAGGCGGCGCAGCCAGCGGCGCAGCTCCTTGCGCACCTTGGCGTCGAGCGCGCCAAAGGGCTCGTCGAGCAGCAGCACCTTGGGCTCCACCGCCAGCGCGCGCGCCAGGGCAATGCGCTGGCGCTGCCCGCCCGAGAGCTGCGAGGGATGGCGCTCGGCCAGCCAGTCGAGCTGCACCAGCGCCAGCAGGTCCATCACCTTCTTCTTGATCTGTGCCTCGCTGGGGCGCAGCTTCCTTGGCTTCATGCGCAGGCCGAAGGCAACGTTTTCAAACACCGTCATGTGACGAAACAGCGCGTAGTGCTGGAACACAAAGCCCACGCCGCGCTCGCGCACGTGCACGTCTGTGGTGTCTTCGCCTGAAAAGTGGATGCTGCCGGTGTCCGGCGTTTCCAGCCCGGCAATGATGCGCAGCAGCGTCGTCTTGCCGCAGCCCGACGGCCCGAGCAAGGCGATGAGCTCGCCCGAGGCAATGTCCAGGTTGACGTCGTCCAGCGCGCGAAAATCGCCGAATTGCTTGCTGATGTTGCGGATTTCAATGCTCATGTTGGGGTTCCTGCGGCGCTGGCGTGCGGGCGCTCTGGAGGGAGGTCGGCGGCCAGGCGCAACTGTTGTTCTTGCCGCCACTCGGCCACGCTCTTGATGACCAGCGTGACCAGGGCCAGCAAAGCCAGCAACGAGGCAACGGCAAAGGCCGCAACCGACTGGTATTCGTTGTACAAAATTTCTACGTGCAGCGGCATGGTGTTGGTCTGGCCACGAATGTGGCCCGAGACCACCGACACCGCGCCAAACTCGCCCATGGCGCGGGCGTTGCACAAAATCACGCCATACACCAGGCCCCACTTGATGTTGGGCAGCGTGACGTGCCAGAAGGTCTGCCACCCGCTCGCGCCGAGCACGATGGCAGCCTGCTCCTCGTCGTTGCCCTGCGCCTGCATCAGCGGAATGAGTTCGCGCGCAATGAACGGCACCGTCACGAACACCGTGGCCAGCACGATGCCGGGCACGGCAAAAATGATCTTGATGTCGTGGGCCATCAGCCAGGGGCCGATCCAGCCGTTGGCACCGAAAATCAGCACGTAGGTCAGGCCGGCGACTACCGGCGAGACGGAAAACGGCAGGTCGACGAGCGTGGTCAGAAACGCCTTGCCTTTGAATTCGTACTTGGCAATGCACCAGGCGGCGGCCACGCCGAAGACGAGGTTGAGCGGCACGGCAATCGCTGCGGTGAGCAAGGTGAGGCGAATGGCGGACCAGGCCTCGGGCTCGCGCAGACCATCCAGGTAAGCGCCAAAACCCTTCCTCAGCGCTTCGGCAAACACGGCGGCCAGCGGCAGCAGCAGAAACAGCACCATGAACGCAAGCGCGAGCGCAATCAGCAGCCTGCGCACCCAGGGTGCTTCGGTGGTGCCGGAGCGCGCCGCCGCCTTGTTGCGGACGGATCCCGCGCTCATGTCTGCGCCCCCGCGCGGCGCCGCTGCCAGGCCTGCAAGGCATTGATCAGCAGCAGCAGCGCAAACGACATCACCAGCATGACCACGGCCACTGCGGTGGCTCCCGCGGTGTCGTATTGCTCCAGCTTGCCAATGATGATCAGCGGCGTGATCTCGGAGACCATGGGCATATTGCCCGCAATGAAGATCACCGAGCCGTATTCGCCCACTGCCCGCGCGAAGGCCATGGCAAAGCCTGTCAGCAACGCCGGCGCGATGGACGGCAGCAACACCTTGGTGAACACCTGCCAGCGCGTCGCGCCAAGACTCGTCGCGGCTTCTTCCAGCTCACGTTCGGTGTCTTCCAGCACCGGCTGCACGGTGCGCACCACAAACGGCAGACTGATGAAAATCAGCGCCACCACGATGCCCGCCGGCTTGAACGCGAGATGGATGCCCAGCGGCGCCAGCAGGCTCCCGACCCAGCCGTTGTCCGCCAGCAGCGAGGTCAGCGCAATGCCGGCCACGGCGGTGGGCAAGGCAAAGGGCAGATCCACCAGCGCATCGACGATGCGCTTGCCCGGAAATCGGTAGCGCACCAGCACCCAGGCAATCAAAAGGCCAAACACCAGGTTGACCAGCGCGGCGAGAAACGACGCCCCAAAGGTGAGCCGGTACGAAGCCAGCACGCGCGGCGACGCGACGGCGGACCAGAACTGCTCCCAGCTCAGGCTGAAGCTGGTGAAGACCAGCGCAGAGAGCGGGATCAGGACGATCACGCTCAGGTAGAACAGCGTGTAGCCGAGCGTCAACCCAAAACCGGGCAGCACGCGTCGGCTGGCACGCTTCGCCGGGCGCCCCGCGGGCGCCGGCGCGGCAATGGCTGCGGCCATGTTTTACTGGCCGGGCGTGTACAGCTTGTCGAACTGGCCGCCGTCATTGAAGTGCACCTTTTGCGCTTCGGTCAGGCTGCCAAAGTACTTGGCCACGGTGAACTGCTTGATCGGCTTGAACACGTCAGCGTGGCGGGCGAGCACTTTTTCCGAGCGTGGGCGCACCGCGTGCCTGGCGGCGATTTCCTGTGCTTCGTCGGAATACAGGTAGTCGAGGTAGGCCTTGGCCAGCTCGGCTGTGCCCTTCTTGGCCACCGTGCGCTCAACCACCGCCACCGGGTTCTCGGCCGTGATGCTGACCGACGGGTACACCGCGTCAATCTTGCCGGCGCCAAATTCGCGCTCGATCGACACCACTTCCGATTCAAAAGTGATCAGCACGTCACCGATGCCGCGCTGCACGAAGGTGGCCGTGGCATCGCGCCCGCCCTTGGCCAGAATCGGGACGTTCTTGTAGAGCTTGGCGACAAAATCGGCGGCCTCGGCATCGGACCCACCCTTCTCACGCACCGAGCCCCATGCTGCCAGATAGGCGTAGCGGCCGTTGCCGCCGGTTTTGGGGTTGACCACAATGACTTTCACGCCGGGCTTGATGAGGTCGCTCCAATCCTTGATGCCCTTGGGGTTGCCGGCGCGCACCATGAACAGCATGGTCGATGTGGTCGGCGAGGCGTCGTTCGGGAACTTCTTCTGCCAGTCTTTCGCCACTACCCCGTTGTCGGCCAGGAACTGCACGTCGGTGGTGGTGTTCATGGTGACGACGTCGGCCGCCAGACCGTCATTCACCGCGCGCGCCTGGGCGCTGGAGCCGGCGTGCGACTGGTCCACCTTCACGTCCTTGCCGGTCGTTTTCTTGTAGTGCGCGATAAAGGCAGGGTTGTATTCCTTGTAGAACTCACGCGCCACGTCGTACGAGACGTTGAGCAGCGAAGTCTGGGCCGAGGCGATGGAGCTTGCACCCAGGGCGATGGAGGCGAGAAGGAGGCGGATTTTCATGGGAACAGTCAGCGCGGTGCGCAAAAAAAGCAGGAATCGCAGCATTGTGGAGTCGGCTCTTTAAAACTCAAACGAATATTTGATTCTAAATTCATGCCAAAAAATGCATAAGTCGCCTCTCACACCGCCAATGGCCGGTTCTATGATCGGGCCCTCTGTTCTTTGTGCGCACCAAGCCACACGCCCGTGACCCCATCGCC
>Ga0207971_100113_pt1 | contig 59039 bp, 60 predicted proteins | sample LakWasMet56_HOW8_2_FD_183890 | JGI IMG/M metagenome (GOLD analysis project Ga0207971, IMG submission 183890) | Freshwater sediment methanotrophic microbial communities from Lake Washington under simulated oxygen tension - Sediment Metagenome... | ecosystem: Environmental > Aquatic > Freshwater >... | reverse complement strand
ACCCGACGCGCACCGAGCACGCGATTCTTGAGCACTCTGGCCCAGAGATTGCCCGCGCCGTCGGCAGCGGCTGCACCCTGATCGAGCCCGGCGCCGGCAGTTGCGCGAAGGCGGCGGTGCTCTGCGGGCTGCTTGCGCCGCGCTGTTTTGTGGGTGTCGATATTTCGGCCGATTACCTTAGCGAAGCAGTGCAGCGGCTGGGGGCGCGCTTTCCGGCGATGGACGCGCGTGCGTTGGGCGGCGACATCACACGTGGCATCCATCTGCCAGACGATTTGCCGGCGGCGCCGCGCCTGGTGTTCTATCCGGGCTCGTCGATCGGCAATTTCGATCCACCGAGTGCCTTGGCTTTGCTGCGCCAGATGCGCGCACTGGCGCGGGACGATGGCGGCCTGCTCATTGGCATCGACCTGCCCAAGGACGTGGCCGTGCTCGAAGCGGCCTACGACGACGCGCAAGGTGTGACGGCGCAGTTCAATCTCAACGCGCTGGCGCACCTCAACCGCCTGATCGGCAGCGACTTTGCGGCTGATGACTGGCAGCACCGCGCTTTTTTCAACGCCGAGGAGTCGCGCATCGAGATGCACCTGGAAGCGTGCGCGCCAGTAGCCGTGCGCTGGCCGGGTGGCGCACGGGCGTTTGCTGCGGGGGAGCGCATCCACACCGAAAACAGCTACAAGTATTCGCTGGACCGCTTCTGCGATCTGCTGGCGCAGGCCGGCTTTGCCCGTGCGCGCGCCTGGCAGGATGCACGCGGCTGGTTTGCCGTGGTGCACGCCCAGCCCTGAAAGCGAAGCGCAAATGACCGATCTGCCCTCTCGCTTTGCGGCGGTGCGCCGCCACAGCACTGCGCTGGCCGAGCCACTGTCCGCCGAAGACTGCTGCGCGCAGTCCATGCCCGACGCCAGCCCGGTCAAATGGCATCTGGCGCACACCACCTGGTTTTTTGAAACCTTTGTGCTGGAACCGAACGAATCGGGTTTTCGCCCCTTCCACCCAGCGTTTCGGGTGCTGTTCAACTCCTATTACAACGGCGTAGGCGCCAAGCACCCGCGCCCGCAGCGCGGCCTCCTGACCCGGCCGGCGCTCGTTGAGGTGCTCGCTTACCGTGCCGACGTGGACGAGCGCATGCGGGCTTTGCTGGCGCAGCAAGGGGGCAACGCCGCGCTACAGACCTTGGTGGAGCTGGGTCTGCAGCACGAGCAGCAGCACCAGGAATTGTTGCTGACCGATGTGCTGCATCTGCTCTCCTGCAACCCTACCGCGCCGGCCTACCGCAATGCGCCCCCTGCGGCAAAGGCTTTAGCAGCTCCGCCGGCACTGGGCTGGGTGGAATGCGCTGGCGGCTTGGTGGACGTCGGCCACGCTGGCGCCGGTTTTTGCTTTGACAACGAGCTGCCGCGCCACACCAGCTACCTGGCGCCCTACGCTCTGGGCGAGCGGCTGGTGAACCAGGGCGAGTTCGCTGCCTTCGTCGCCGATGGCGGGTACGCCAGGCCCGAACTTTGGCTTGCCGAGGGCTGGGACTGGCTGGCGGCGCAGCACATCACGCACCCCTTGTATTGGCGAGCGGCCGAGGAGGGCGGTTGGAACCGGTTTGGCCTGCACGGCGAGCAGCCGCTCATGCCACACGCCCCGGTGGCGCACCTGTCGTACTTTGAAGCCGATGCCTATGCCCGCTGGGCTGGCGCCCGCCTACCCACCGAGGCCGAGTGGGAAGCAGCCGCCGCCGCGCTCGCGCCTGCCTTGCTGGCCCAGGCCGGTGCGCCGCGCCCCCGGATCGAGCCCCAGGCGATAGCCGGAGGCGGTTTGCGCGAGCGGTTTGGCGAAGTCTGGCAGTGGACGCAATCGAGCTACGCGCCGTACCCCGGTTTTCGCGCCGCGCAAGGGGCGGTGGGCGAATACAACGGCAAGTTCATGGTCAACCAGTACGTGCTTCGCGGCAGCTCCTGCGCCACGCCGCCGGGGCATGCACGGCACTCGTACCGCAACTTCTTTCCCACCACAGCACGCTGGCAGTTCAGCGGGCTGCGCTTGGCGCAGGATAGGTGATTTACTATTGATTTGAGAGCTGGAGGCGCTTACTGAATAAGCGCTACAGCCCTATTTCCTATATATTTTTCTCTGCCATCACGGCCCGGTTGCGGCCCGCAGTTTTGGCCTCGTACAGCGCCCGGTCGGCTGCTGCCACCAGGCTTTCGGGCGCTTCGCCTGCCTGGGCCACATGCGCCGCCACACCGGCACTGAGCGTGACGCAGCCACTCGGTGTGGTGGGATGCGGCAGCGCCAGAGCCGCCAGGGCCTCCTGGACCTCCAGCACCAAGGCTTCCATTTGCTTTGCCGTGGTGCGGGGGGCAAGGATGGCAAATTCCTCACCGCCGTAGCGGGCTACCACGTCTGTGCTGCGCGCCGCGCAGCCCGCCAGCAGGCCCGCCACGCTGCGCAGGCAGTCGTCGCCCCCCAGGTGACCGAAATGGTCGTTGTAGGCCTTGAACCAGTCGATGTCGATCATGGCCAGTGCCAGTGGTTCGCCGCTGCGCTGCGAGCGGGCCCATTCGCTGGTCAGCACCTCGTCAAACCGGCGCCGGTTGGCGATGCCCGTGAGGCCATCGGTCCGGCTCAGTGCCTCGAGCCGGCGGTTGGCCACTTCCAGGGCCACGGTGCGCTCGGCCACATGCTCTTCCAAGCGTTGCTCATTGTGGCGAAGGGTATCAATCAAGGTTTTTTGCGTGGCGAGCAATTGGGCTTGCATGGCCGCTCGCTCGCGCCGCATCTGGATAAAGCGGTCGGCCAGGGCCAGCGCCAGCAGAATCATCTCCAGGGTCGAGCCAAGCTGTATGGCGTTGGCGGTCAGCACATTGGTAGGCATCAGGCCTATCGCGTGCAGTGCGTAGATGGCCGCCCCGAGGCACACCAGTGTGAAGGCGGCCAGAAAGAAATACGCGCTGCGCTGGCGCAGCCAGGCACTGCATGCGGCCACCGCCAGAACGAAAGCGATGGCCAGTATGTAACCCACGGCCATCGCCTTGATCAAGGTCTGGCCCGTCACGAGGAACAGAAAGGGGCTGAGAAAATAAAAGGTGATAAAGCCCTTCAACCAGGGGTCCAGGCGGGGGAGCAGGCGTGGCGCCTCTACCATGCGGCGCATGAAGAGCGTGCCGCTGGCGATCGAAAAGCAATAGCCAAAGCTGGTGCACAGGTCGGACCACAGGGGCGATTCGAGCCGGAACACTTCTTTCACCAGGCCGTTTTGTGCCCCCATCGCAAAGGCTACCGAGAGTGCAAACGCGACGTATTGCAGGTACAGCCAGTCCTTGAGGCGCACAAACAAAAGCAGATTGAACAGCACCATGGCGCTCACCATGCCGAAGTACCAAGCCTGGGCGGCATAGTCGCTGCGCTCAAAGGCATGAAACGCGGCCGGCTCCCACAGGCGGGTCGGTACGACGAAGGCCGTGGTGGACGCCACCCGCAAATAGAGCGTTTGTTCAGCGTGGGGCGGCAAGGCGACGTTAAAGACGAAGTCGCGGTGTGCGTAGTCCCTGCTATCAAAGGGCAGTGTGGTGCCGGTGTGCACCTGGCGCCAGGTGCCGTCGCTTTGCTCCGCGTAGAAGTCCACGCGGGAGAGGCGCGCATAGGCCACTTCCAGCAAGCGGTCCAGAGCGGCATCGCTGGGGTTGGCCAGCCGCAGCCGCAGCCACCAGGCAGACGGGGTGATGCCAAAGTTAAAGGCCGCACCGGAACGGCCGCTGGGGGCGAAGCGGGTGGCCATTTCGGGGGAGTGCACCTGGTCGAAGCTGAGCGCGCCGGACGGATCCTCCAGCACGTCGAACCACGGAGTGAGGGTCAGCGGCGCTGCAGAGGCATGGGCCACGTCCAGCGTTCTGTCCGTCGGCACCGCAGGAATATTTGTGTCGGCGAGCACTGCGCATGCGCTGATTAGCGCCAAAGCAGCCAGCAGCCAGCGCAGTGCAAACCAAGGATGGACGAGGAAGCGCCGATGCATCAAGGCACGAAGGGCGCTCAAGGCGCAGCGGGTGGTGGGGCGCCTATCATCGCAGCCCGCATTTTTGCGCGTTCTGACGCAGCGCATATTGGCTGCCGCCAGCGAGCTGAGTTGCTATTTAATAAATAGCAAACTATCTATATGAAATAAGCGAAAGGGGCCAAAAACAACGAATTTTTGGCCCTGCATTCGACTTAAACCTTGTCGAGCGCCTGCGCCAGATCGGCCTGCAGGTCGTCGATGTGCTCAATGCCCACCGACAGGCGCACCATGTTCTCGCTCACCCCCGCCTTGGCCATCTCTGCGGCGTCGAGCTGGCGGTGCGTGGTAGAGGCCGGGTGTGTGGCGAGCGACTTCGCATCGCCAATGTTCACCAGGCGTGTGAACAAATCGAGTGCGTCAAGGAAGCGCGCACCGGCGGCACGCGGGTCGGCGTCGCTGCCCTTGAGTCCGAAGGACAGGATGCCCGAAGCCCGTCCGCCCATCTGGCGCTGCGCCAGTGCGTGGTCGGGATGGTCGGGGAGACCCGCGTAGCGCACCCATTCCACCTTGGGGTGGCTTTGCAGGAACTTGGCCAGCGCCAGGCTGTTTTCGCAGGTGCGGTCCATGCGCAGCGGCAGGGTTTCGATGCCCTGCAGCGTGAGCCAGGCGTTGAACGGCGAGATGGCGGCGCCCATGTTGCGCAGCGGCACCACGCGCGCGCGGCCAATGTAGGCGGCGGCGCCCAAGGCTTCGGTGTAGACCACGCCGTGGTAGCTCACATCGGGCTCGTTCAGGCGCTTGAAACGCGCCTTGTGCTCGGCCCAAGGGAACTTGCCGCTGTCGACGATGATGCCGCCAATGCTGTTGCCGTGGCCGTTCATGTATTTGGTCAGCGCGTGCACCACGATGTCGGCGCCGTGCTCGATGGGGCGGCACAGGTAGGGGCTGGGCACGGTGTTGTCCACGATCAGCGGCACGCCGCCGTCGTGCGCCACCTTGGCCAGCGCGGCGATGTCGGTGACGTTGCCCAGCGGGTTGCCGATGGATTCGCAGAACACCGCCTTGGTGCGTGCGTCGATCAGCTTGGCAAAGCTGGCCGGATCGCTTGGGTCGGCAAAGCGCACCTCAATGCCCTGCTGCGGGAAGGTGTGGGCAAACAGGTTGTAGGTGCCGCCGTAGAGCGTGCTGGCCGAGACGATGTTGTCGCCGGTTTCGGCAATGGTCTGAATAGCCGCGGTGATGGCCGCCATGCCCGAGGCCATGGCCAGGGCCGCCACGCCGCCTTCGAGCGCCGCGACGCGCTGCTCCAGCACGTCGGTGGTCGGGTTCATGATGCGGGTGTAGATGTTCCCCGCTACCTTCAGGTCAAACAGGTCGGCGCCGTGCTGGGCGTTGTCGAAGGCGTAGGCCGTCGTCTGGTACAGCGGGACGGCCGCGGATTTGGTGGTGGGGTCGGGCTTGTAGCCGGCGTGGACGGCAAGGGTTTCGATGCGCATGGGGCTGTGTCCTCAGGGATGAACGAAAGGGATTCCGCAGCGGCGCGGAGGAGTAAGCGATTGTTGCACGCAGGGCAGTGCCAGCTTCTACCGAGTGGCTATGTGCTTATGCGCCACCGGCGCCAGGTTTTCTCCAGCTCCACCGCTGCGTACACCACCAGCGCGGCCGCCAGGCACAGGCCCAGTTCCAACAGGCTCAGCGGCGCGGTCCTGAAGATGGGGTTGAGGAAGGGCACATAGATCGTGGCCATCTGCAGCGCGAAGGTCAGCAGCACGGCGTAGAGCAGCGGGCGGTTGCTGGCGAAGCCCAGGCGCCACAGCGGCTCGTTCTCGGACCGAATGGCCAGCACATGCGCCATCTGGGCCAGGGTGAGCACCGTGAACACCATGGTTTGCCAGTGGGCATGGCCGGTGTGCAGGGCCCAGGCCTGCACGGCCAGGCACAACCCGGCAATCAGCAGGCCCATGAACAGGATGTGCTGCCACATGCCATGGGCGAACAGGCTCTCGTTCGGGGGTCTGGGCGGGCGTTGCATGATGCCGCGCTCGGCCGGTTCGGCCGCCAGAGCCAGGCCGGGCAGGCCATCGGTGACCAGATTGACCCACAGGATGTGGATAGGCAGCAGCGGAATGGGCAGAAACAGGAGCGGTGCGAGGAAGATGGTCCAGACCTCGCCCGAATTGCCGGTCATGGCATAGCGCACAAATTTCCGGATGTTGTCGTAGATGCGGCGCCCCTCCTTCACTGCGGCCACGATGGTGGCGAAGTTGTCGTCGAGCAGCACCAGGCTGCTGGCCTCGCGTGCCACATCGGTGCCGCCGCGCCCCATGGCCACGCCAATGTCGGCGCGTTTGAGGGCCGGGGCATCGTTCACGCCATCGCCGGTCATGGCCACGAAATGCCCCTGGGCCTGCAGCGCCTCGACGATGCGAATCTTTTGTTCCGGGTCGACCCGCGCATACACCTGCACCTGCTCGACCTGCGCGCGCAGGGCCGCAGCGTCCAGCGTGGCCAGGTCGGCGCCGGTGAGCACCGGGGCGTCGCTGCGCGCCACGATGCCCAAACGGTGCGCAATGGCGCGCGCCGTGGCGGGGTGGTCGCCGGTGATCATCACAGGGGTGATGCCCGCGCTGATGCAGTCGCGCACGGCGGCCTGTGCTTCGGGGCGGGGTGGGTCGATGAGGGCGATCAGGCCCAGCAGTTCGAGCTGGCTTTCCACGGCATCGAGCGCATTGGTATCGGGCAGGCAGGCATGGTGGCGCCGGGCCAGGGCCAGCACGCGCAGGCCCTGTGCGGCCAGGGTGGAGGCGGTGGCCAGCACGCTGGCCCCGTCGAGTGGGGCGCCGCCTTCGGGCGTCCATTGCGCGGTGCAGCGCGGCAGCACCGATTCGGGTGCGCCCTTGGTGTAGGCCACAAAGCCATCGCCCTCCCGGTGGAAGGTCGTCATGCGCTTGCGGTCGGAATCGAAGGGCTGTTCCTGCACGCGCGGGCACGTATGCTCCAGTTGGTCCTTGTCCAGCCCGCCAGCGTGTGCAGCCAGCACCAGGGCGGTTTCGGTGGGGTCGCCCACCCAGGGGTTGGCAGTGGCGGGTGGGTCGTTTTCATCGGTGCCGTTGTGCCCGTGGCGCGTTGCGTCGTTGCACAGGGCTGCGGCGCGCAGCGCTTCGTGGTGCACGGGGCTGGGCAGGGCGTCGCCCGGTGTCCAGCGCTGGCCCAGGGCCAGCAGTTGTTCTGCCTGCATGCGGTTCTGGGTGAGGGTTCCGGTCTTGTCGGAGCAAATGGTGGTGACCGAGCCCAGAGTTTCGACCGAAGGCAGGCGGCGCACCAGCGCATGCACGGCCACCATGCGGCGTGCGCCCAGCGCCAGCAGCACCGTCACCACCGCAGGAAGCGCTTCGGGGATGGCGGCCACGGCCAGGCTGATGGCCGTGAGCGCCATCAGCAAAGGTGGCTCGCCGCGCAGCACGCCCACCACGAAAATGATCGCGCAGATGCCCAGCACCGCCAGTGCCAGGCGCTTGCCGAATGCGGCCAGACGCAATTGCAAGGGGGTGCTGCGGTCCTCGCTGTCGAGCAACTGGGCCACCTTGCCCAGCTCGGTGTGCATGCCGGTGGCCACCACCAGACCACGGGCACGGCCATGGGTGGCCGTGGTGCCCTTGAATGCCATGTTGGTGCGGTCGCCCAGGGCACTGGCACCTGCAAAGGCCAGGGTGCCGGTTTGCTTGGCGACGGTGACCGATTCGCCCGTCAGCGCAGACTCGTCCACCTGCAGTTGCGCAATCTCGATGAGGCGCAGGTCGGCTGGAATCTGGTTTCCAGCCTCCAGCAGCACGATGTCACCCGGCACCAGGGCGCTGGCGGCCAGGTCCTGCACTTCTCCGCCGCGCAGCACGGTGGCATGCGCAGCCGCCAATTGCTGCAGCGCCGCCATGGCCTTGTCTGCGCGCCAGGCCTGCACGAAACCGATGACGGCATTGAGCACCACGATCACCAGAATGACCAGTGCGTCTGTCAGTTCTCCCACCAGGCCTGAAACGATGGCGGCGCCCAGCAGCACCAGGACCATGAAATCCTTGAATTGATCGACCAGCAGGCGGGGCCATCCGTGCGATGCGGTGCCCGCCAGTTCGTTTGCGCCATGCAGCTCGGTGCGGCGTCCCGCTTCGTCGGGATGCAGGCCGGTGTCCGGGTCCACGCCATGGGCGCGGGCCAGGTCCGGGATGTCGCGCAGGTGTGCTCCGTCCGTCGGCGCAGAGGCTTCAGGAGATTGCTGGGCCGGGTCAGTTTCCATGCAGAAAGATCACGTAGGTATTGCTTGCGCAGGCTGCGGGGCGGCTCACTTGCGATTCCACGAATGGGCGATACCGACATCTTGGGCGGGGAACAACAGATCGAGAGCTTGGGTCGACAGCGGCATGGAGGGATTACCCCCCGCTTCCCGTTTGCGTGCTGCTGCGCTCAGCCATGGCCTGGCCCAGACGCACCGCACCCCCGCTTTCCCAGTGGGGGCTGAAGTGCAGCGGGCCTTGTGGGAGCAGCAGGACGACCGTGGAGCCAAGCTGGAAGCGCCCCATTTCCTCCCCCTTTTGCAGCACGACTTTGCCTTCCGGGTAGTCCCAATGCCGCAGCACACCGGTGCGCGGCGGGTTGACGAGGCCGTGCCACACCGTGGCCATGCTGCCCACAATGGTGGCGCCCACCAGCACCATGGCAAACGGGCCATGCGTCCCCTCAAACACGCAGACCACGCGTTCGTTGCGCGCAAACAGGCCGGGCACGCCACGCGCGGTGGTCGGGTTGACCGAGAACAGGTCGCCCGGAACATGCACCATGCGGGTCAAGCGCCCGGCGCAGGGCATGTGGATGCGGTGGTAGTCGCGCGGGCTCAGATAAATGGTGGCGAACTGGCCATTGTTGAAACGCGCGGCCAGCGCCGCATCGCCGCCCAGCAGTGCGGTGGTCGAATAGTGGTGGCCCTTGGCCTGAAAAATCTGGTCCTGCTCGATGGCGCCGAACTGGCTGATGGCGCCATCCACCGGGCAGACCCATTCGGCCGCCGAAATCGGCCGCGCGCCCGGTTGCAGCGCGCGCGTGAAGAAGGCATTGAAACTGGGGTAGGCCGCCGGGTCTGCATGCTCGGCCTCGGTCATGTCCACGTCGTAATGCGAGACGAAGGCACGAACCAAGGCGGTGGTGAACCAGCCCGCGCGGGCCGAGGCTATCTTGCCGGCGAGGACGGTCAGCGCCTGCTTGGGCAGCAGGTACTGGAGGGAGACAGCAAACGAATCGGGCATGGCAAGGCGTCAAGTGCAGGTGTGGCGGGCGATTCTATAGACGCAGCTGCCAGGGCGATGTAGTCAAATACAGCGCGTCACGCTACAATCGACTAGCTAAGGGCCTGCGCCCCGCCTGTCCATTGAAGCCGTCACGCCGGCCTTCCTACCGAGCTGCGCTGCGGGTGCAGCAACCCCCCGACCGCAATGCACAGCGCGTCTGTTCTTACCGAACGGGCAGTGCGCGCTGCAGCAGCCCGATGCTGGCGATGACGCCAGGGGCAAAGCCAGCGGGCGGATTGAATCGTTTACCAGAGATTGAAAATGGCCAAAGAAGAACTGATCGAAATGCAGGGCAGTGTGACCGAGGTGTTGCCCGATTCGCGCTTTCGCGTGACGCTGGAGAACGGGCATCAACTGATTGCCTACACCGGCGGCAAGATGCGCAAGCACCATATCCGCATCCTTGCGGGCGACAAAGTGTCGCTGGAACTATCGCCTTACGACCTGACCAAGGGCCGCATCACTTTCCGCCATCTCGCGGGCCGGGGCCCAGGCCCTTCGCGCTGACCGACCAGAATTCGCTGCCTTATTTTCTTTTCATGCACTGGCCTTTTGTGCCAAATTCAAGGAAATGTGCAGGTTAGAATACTAGCTGTCGGAGCGTAGCGCAGCCTGGTAGCGCATCTGCTTTGGGAGCAGAGGGTCGCGAGTTCGAATCCCGCCGCTCCGACCACCGAACCGAGGACTTGCAGCACACGCTGCAAGTCCTTTTTTCATGGGTGCGCGAGAATCGTGACCCCAATGTCGCGCTCAAGACTGAGCCTGTCCTGCATGCCTGACCGTTCCCCCATCCCACCTCTGCCCCAGCGCTACGCCGCCATCGACGCCTTGCGTGGCCTCGCCATGGTGTGGATGACGGTCTTTCATTTCTGCTTCGATCTGAGCTACTTCGGCTGGTGGCCACAGAATTTTCTGGGCGATCCGTTCTGGACCGGGCAGCGCACCGCCATCGTCACCCTGTTCTTGTTGTGTGCCGGGCTGGGCCAGGCGGTGGCGCAGGCGCATGGCATTGGCTGGGGCCGTTTCTCTCGCCGCTGGCTGCAGGTGCTGGCCGCTGCCATGCTGGTCAGCGTGGGCTCCTGGCTGATGTTTCCGCGCAGCTTCATTTACTTTGGCGTGCTGCATGGCATGGCGGTCATGCTGCTGCTGGCTCGCCTCACGGCCGGGTGGGGGCGCTGGTTGTGGGCTGCGGGTTTGCTTTCGCTGCTCTTGCCCTGGCTGGCGCAATGGTTGCTCGGTGGCGCGCTCGCCGACTGGGCGCCGTTCATGAATACGCGAGCGCTCAATTGGCTGGGGCTGATTTCGCGCAAACCTTTCACTGAAGACTATGTGCCCGTGCTGCCTTGGTTGGGGGTGATGTGGTGGGGTCTGGCGGCCGGGCAATGGCTCGTTGCGCAGCGGCCCGCCTGGCTCACGGCGCCCGTGCCGCGCGCTGCCCGGCCGCTGGCACAGCTGGGACGATGGAGCCTGTCGTACTACTTGCTGCACCAGCCCGCGATGATTGCGGCGTTGACCGCGCTGGCCTGGCTGACGGCCGCCAAAGCGACATAAACAGGACTTACGCAAAACTGCCCCAGCGTCGTTGTTCCTCCTTGCCGTACGCCTGTACTGTCTGCGTCGGAAGGCCTAGCTGGGACCATTGTGCGTAAGTCCCAATAAAAAAACGCGGCCGAGGCCGCGTTCGGGTGCACCGGAAAATTCGGTGTTATTCGATCTTTGATTTGGCGCGCAGGTCTTCCTGGAACTTGGCCAGTTTCTGCTGCTGCAGTTGCTGTGCCACCTGGGTCTTGACGTCTTCGAGCTTGGGCAGCTCGGCTTGGCGCATGTCGTCCAGGCGAATCACGTGCCAGCCAAACTGGCTTTTCACCGGGGTCTGTGTCATCTTGCCCTTGTCGAGCTTGATCAGCGCTTCAGTGAACTCGGCCACGTAGCTGCTGGGGTTGGCCCAATCAAGGTTGCCGCCCTTGGCGCCCGAACCTGGGTCTTTCGACTGCTTCTTGGCGATGTCTTCAAACTTGGCGCCCTTCTTGATGGAAGCGATGATGGCCTTGGCCTCGTCTTCCTTTTCCACCAGGATGTGGCTGACCTTGTATTCCTTGCCGCTGTTGGCTGCCACGAACTTGTCGTATTCGGCCTTGATTTCTGCGTCGGTGACCGGGTTGTTCTTCTGGAAATCGGCAAACAGCTCGCGGATCAGAATGGTCTGGCGGGCGAGCTCCATCTGCACCTTGAAGTCGGGATCTTTTTCGAGGTTGCGCTTGGCTGCTTCCTGCAGGAAGATTTCGCGCGCAATGACTTCGTCCTTGATCTGCTTTTCGATGTCAGGCGTGACCGGGCGTCCGGAGCGCTCAACCTGTTGGCGCAGCACGTCGGCGCGCTCTTTGGGAATGGCCTTGCCGTTGACCACGGCAATATTCTGGGCGGCCACAGGCAATGCCACGGTGCCCAGCAAGGCGGCGGCCACAAGGCCGGACAAAAGCTGTTTCTTCATTCGAAATCCAAAAGGTGGAAAAGGTGCCGGCAGACTGCCAGCGAGCCGCACCGCGTTGCCGGGTGGGATCAAAGAACCTCAATGGCGATGGCGTGAGCGCCTCCGTCGATAAATTCTTGCAGCGCATCATACACAAGCCGGTGCTGTTTGACGCGGGGCAGACCTGTAAGCGCTGGTGACGCGATGCGCACCCGGAAATGGGTGCCAAAGCCCGTGCCATTGGCGCCTGCATGGCCTTCGTGCTGGTAGCTTTCGTCCAGTACCTGGAGCTGCGTCGGCGTGAGCGCCGTGCGCAGGGCGGCGTCCATGGCGGGAGCGGTGATGGCCAAGGGGCTGGTCATGGCAGTGGGTCCTTTTCGGGTTCGGTGTCTTTGACATAGCGGCTGAGGAACACGGCCTGCGCCAGCACAAAGGCCAGCATCAGTCCGAGTCCGCCAAAGAGCTTGAAGTTCACCCAGGTATCGGTATCGAAGTTGAAAGCCACCCACAAATTAAGAAAACCCATGGCGACAAAGAATCCGCTCCAGGCCCAGTTCAGTGCGCTCCAGGCGGGTTCGGGCAGTTCCATCTGCGCGCCCATCAGGCTTTTGATGAGGTTGCGGCGAAACACCCACTGGCCAACCAGCAGCGCGCCGCCCATCAGCCAATACAGCACGGTGGGTTTCCATTTGATGAAGGTGTCGCTGTGCGCCAGCAGCGTGGCGCCGCCAAACACCACGATGACGCCCAGACTGACCCATTGCATGGCCTCCACCTTGCCGTGCTTGTAGCGCAGGTAGGCGATCTGCAGCACGGTCGCGGCAATGGCCACGCCCGTTGCCACGTAGATGCCCCAAAATTTGAAGGCCACGAAGAACAGGATGATGGGGAAAAAGTCGATCAGCAGTTTCATGAAGGGGCGCTGGGTCAGCGGCTAGGTCAGGGGGCCTTGGTTTCAAAGTCGAGGGAGGCAGAATTCATGCAGTAACGCAGTCCGGTCGGGGTGGGTCCGTCCTCAAACACGTGACCCAGATGCGAGCCGCATTGTGCACAAACCGTTTCCACCCGCCGCATGCCGTGGCTGAGATCGACGTTTTCCTTGATGGCGCCAGGCACCGCCTGCGAGAAGCTGGGCCAGCCGCAGCCGGCGTCAAACTTGGTGCCGGCGTCGAACAACAGGTTGCCGCAGCAGACGCAGTGGTAGCTGCCATCCTGCCAATGTGCTTCGTACTTGCCGGTAAAAGGGCGCTCGGTGGCGGCGTGGCGCGTGACCTGCAATGCGCCGGGTTCGGCGCCTTTTTCCTTCAATACCAACTGCCACTCGGCTTCGGATTTCTGAACAGGGAAGGTCATGATGAGCAACTGATGGATAGGTGGGACGCCCAGTCGGGCGGGGGCGCTGCGTAGGCTGCGTGGCCGGGGCTTTCGGTAAAAGGTTGGGCAAGCAAAGCCTGCAAGCGGTGAACTTCGCTGAAATCTCCGGCACCTGCTGTTCGGATGGCTTGTTCGGCCAGGTAGTTCCGCAGCACGATCCAGGGATTCGTTTTAAGCATCAAATTGGCAGCTAGCGCAGTATCCGTAAGCGCTAGCAGCTCTGAATACGATAGCAACCAGGCATCGAATGCAGCCCGGTCGGCAAACAGGTCGCGGACCGGCTCGAACTCGCTCCCCGCCACAGCCTGCGAGAGCGTGCGCCAGAAAATGGTGTGGTCCACCGCATTGTCGGCCAGCAGGCGCAGGATGCCGTCGATGAGCTCGGTGTCGCCTGGTTGTGGCTGGCTCAGGCCCAGCTTGGCGCGCATGCGGGCCGTGAGTTCGGACGGGAACACGCGCTTGTACGAATCAAGCGCCTGCACCACGCGCTCGGGCTCGCCAATCAGAGGCTGCAGGGCCTGGCCCAGCGCATACAGGTTCCAGTACACCACGTTGGGCTGGCGATCAAAGGCGTAGCGCCCCAGGTTGTCGCTGTGATTGCATACATGGTTGGGCACGAAGGCATCCAGAAACTGGAACGGCCCATAGTCGATGCTGAGCCCCAGGATGCTCATGTTGTCGGTATTGAGCACTCCGTGGCAAAAGCCGACGGCCTGCCACTGGGCCACCATGGCGGCGGTGCGCTCGCTCACGGCCTGCAGAAAGTCGGCGTAGGGGTTGCCCAAGGTGGCGCCCTCGCGGCATTCGGGGTAATGCCTTTCGATCACATGGTCGGCGAGCTGGCGCAGTTCTTTCAGCTTGCCGGCAGCGGCAAAGTGCTCGAAATGGCCAAAGCGCAAAAAGCTGGGCGCCGTGCGCGCCACCACGGCTGTGGTTTCCATGGTTTCGCGGCGCACGCGATAGGGCGAGCCCGTCAGCGCCAGCGCCCGCGTGGTGGGAATGCCCAGCGCGTGCATGGCCTCGCTCACCAGAAATTCACGGATGCTTGAGCGCATTACGGCGCGGCCGTCCCCCATGCGGGAATACGGCGTCAAGCCGCTGCCTTTGAGCTGCACCTCCATGCTTCCTTGCGGCGTGTCGATTTCGCCCAGCAGCAAGGCCCGACCATCACCCAACTGTCCGGCCCAGACGCCAAACTGGTGGCCGCTGTAGACGCTGGCACGCGTCTCGCTTCCCTTGGGCGCGGCGTTGCCGCTCAGCGGCTGCAGCGCGGCATCGGACGCGAGCCAGCTCGCATCGATGCCCAGGTCGCGCGCGGCCTCTGCACTGGTGGTGATCCAGTGCGGATCGGGCAGCGCCACGGCCGGCAGGGCGGTGTAGAACGCCGGGCCCAGGTCTTGCAGCGCGCTGCGCCAGGCTGGCGCGCCATCGGCGCATGCGGATGCCGCTGGGGAGTCGAATTCGTGGGGCAGGTGGGTGGAAGCCATCGACTGCATTGTCGCGGCTGCGGTCTGCACATGGGGCTGCGGGGTCTTGGAGCGGTCTCCACAGTCCGTCCCACCGGCAGCCTGGCTAAGCCGCAAGCCCCTTCCAGAGCATGTACGCCGCCAATCCAAACAACAGGCCAGCAAAGATGCGTTTGAGCTGCGCCACTGGCAGCGCATGCGCTGCGCGCGCGCCCAGCGGCGCGGTGAGCACGCTGCACAGCGCGACCGCCGCAAGCGCTGGCAACCAGACATAGCCGAGCGCTGCGGGCGGCAGGCCCGGCTCCGAGCGCCCGGCCAGCACGTAGCCGATCACGTTCACCACCGCAATCGGAAAACCCAGCGCGGCGCTGGTGGCCACGGCATTGTGGATGGGCACATTGCACCAGGTCATGAATGGCACGCTGACAAAGCCACCGCCGGCGCCCACCAGGCCAGAGAGAAAGCCAATGCTGCCCCCCGCGGCCAGTTGCCCCGCCGTCCCGGGCATCTGGCGGCTGGCTGCGGGCTTCTTGCTGCGCAGCATCTGCAGAGCGGAGAAACTCACGAACACAGCGAACACGATGGCCAGTACCGAACCCTTGAGCAACGCAAAAACGCCCAGGCTCGCCGCGAGGCCACCCAGCACGATGCCGGGCGCGAGCCGCCGCACGATGTCCCAGCGCACGGCGCCGCGCCGGTGGTGCGCGCGCACGCTGGAGAGCGAGGTGAACATGATGGTGGCCATCGACGTGGCAATGGCCATCTTCACCGCCAGGCCCGGCGCGACGCCCTGCTGGTTGATGAAATACGTGAGAAAAGGCACCAGCAGCATGCCGCCGCCAATGCCCAGCAGGCCGGCAAGAAAGCCTGTGGCCAGACCAAGGAGCGCCAGCTCGACCAGCAGAAGGGGAGAGATCGACATGGCAGCGAAGCGGGAGGAGGCGGGAGGACTGGGGGGTGTGGCACCCCAGCCGAATCAGTTGTCTGCGAATGCCACCGAGCCGGCATCCTGAACCGCGGGTTCAGGTGGGCGAGGGCAGCCTGACGTTGGGTTCATCTAACGCGAGATGATCACGCTCACCAAGCAATATTCCAAGCCCGGGCTCTATGAGCATTGGTTCAAGGAATTACAACCCGGCAGCACCGCAGACCAATTCATTGTAGGCGCTGCGCATGCGCTTGTGCCGCGCTGAAGCAGACGGTTTCAGAACAGGCGACCGTCGGCGCCCAAGGCGTCGTCGAGGCGCTTGACCAGGGCTTCCAGCCGATCACTGTCTTCGCCGGAGAGATTCGCCGGAGGCAGGGTGTTGGCGCCAGGCGGGCTCGGCGGGGCCGAACGCGGTGCTGCGGCACGCTCCAGATCCTCGGCTTCGCGATCGGCAAGGTCAAACGCGAGATTGAGCGCGGCCAGTACAGCAATGCGCTCTCGGGCCCGCACCTTGCCGGCGTCGCGGATGGCCATCATGGCGGTGTCCACGCGCTCCACGGCTTCCAGCAGGCGCGCTTCCCGGCCCTCGGGGCAGCCGAGCAGGTAGCTCTGCTGCATGATTTGCACTTCCAGCTGTTTCATGGCGCGTCCTATTCTGCAGGTGGCGAGGGCAGGCGTTCGATCAAGGCGTCCACACGGGCGCGCGCGGCCTGCAGGCGTGAGCGCAGCGAATCGCGCTCCTGCGTCAGCGTGGCTACCTGGTCTGTCAAAAGCGTGATGGTGCGTTCAAACTGCTCCTGGCGTACAAGCAGCCGCTCAACGCGTTCGGCAATCCGATCGAAGGGTGACGAAGAGTCCATGGACATAGCCGGGCAATTGTAGGGGGTGCGTTGCGCGCCCGGTCGCCGGCCGCTCGCGATGCCGTCTTCGGTGTGCGCACCATGTCGTAAACTCTGCCTGTTGGTGCTCGCGCCGTGGTTCACACGTCGCAGTTCAACGGGAAGCAGGGAGGAGGGCGCCGCTCAAGGTGCCAGCCGAGCCTGCGCTGCCCCCGCAACGGTCAGCGGCCGAATCTACCGATTCACCTTTCACACCCAGTGCCACTGGGCGCCTTGAACAAGCGCCTGGGAAGGCCGTGAAAGGCGCGCCGCCAGCCCGGATACCGGCCAACACGGTGGATGCGCGCGCCTCAGGTGCGCGCATCCGTGTCACCCATACGCTGGCGGGGAAGCCGGCACGGGTTGTCTGTTTTCTTTGTCTTCCATGAAAAATCGCTCCTTCCATGTGCGCCGTGCGGCTGCGCTGTGCCTGTCTCCGGCCGTCTTTTCAGCCTTGTCCTTGTTGACCATGCAAGTGGCACGTGCGCAAATGACCGCACCAGTGCAGGTGGCGCAGAACCTGCGCGCACCGCAGCTTGCCGAAACCGTGGTGACCGCCACCCGCAGCGAGCAGCCGCTGTCCGATCTGGTGGCCGACGTATCCATCGTGGACCGCGAGACCATCGAGTCCAGCGGTGCGACGGGTGTTGCCGACGTGTTGGCGCGCCTGCCCGGTGTGGAGATCACGCGCAACGGCGGCATTGGCAATTCCAGCAGCGTGTACCTGCGCGGTGCCGAGTCGCGCTTTACGGCGGTTTATATCGACGGCGTGCGCGTCGATTCGCAATCCACCGGCGGCGCCTTGTGGGAGCAAATTCCGCTCTCCCAGATTGAGCGCATCGAAGTGCTGCGCGGCCCGGCCGCTGCGGTCTACGGCTCGGACGCCATTGGCGGCGTCATTCAGCTGTTTACGCGCAAGGGCGAAGGCCCGGCCGCGCCTTATGTGGGCGTGGGCCTGGGCAACCAGGGCATGCGCAAGATCGAGGCCGGCGTGAGTGGCACGGCCGGGCCGGATGGCGCCCTGGACTATGCCGTGGGCCTGGCGCACACGCGCAGCAGCGGCTTTGACAGCAAGGCCAGCGGAGTCCACAACCCGGACGACGATGGCTACCGCAGCACCAGTGCCAGCGCCAAGCTGGGCTACCGCATCAATGCCCAGCACCAGCTGGGTGCGACGCTGCTCGCCAACCGCCTCAATTCCGCCTACGACGCTTTCAGCTACCTGCCTGAGGCGCCGGGCGATGACCGCAACCAGCACCGCTTGCGCACCTTGGGCGCCCACTGGGCTGCGCAGTGGAGCGAGTCCTACAGCACCCGCGTGTCGGTCAACGAATCGGTGAGTCGCTACGAAACCAGTCCTCCGCCCTACCTCACCGAGACCGAGCTGCGCGGCGCCCTGTGGCAGAACCAATGGCGCCTGGGCGCACACCGGCTGAGTGCGGCGCTTGAGCGCCGTGAAGACCACCTGAACAACCCTGCACTGGATGCCTACAGCGTGGGTATTTCCCGCAGCCGCTCGCAGGATGGCCTGGCGCTTGGCTATGGCTACAGCGCAGGTGCGCACACGGTTCAGGCCAACCTGCGCCACGACGACGACAGCGAGTTCGGCGGCAAAGGCACCGGCAGCCTGTCGTACGGCTATGGGTTTGCCCCCGGCTGGCGTGCTACGGCGTCGGTGGGTACGGCCTTCCGTGCGCCCACGCTGTACCAACGTTTCAGCGAATACGGCGACGCCACGTTGCGCCCCGAAAGCAGCCGCAATGCCGAGATCGGCGTGCGCTATGCGCAGGGCCGCAGCAGCTTCTCGGCGGTGGCCTACCGCAACCGGGTCAGCAACCTGATCTCGTTCGTGGGGGCAGGCAGTTGCGCATCCACTTTTGGCTGCTATGCCAACACCGCGCGCGCCGAATATTCCGGGCTGACGCTTGCCGCGTCGCACCGCCTCGCTGGGGTGCAGGTACACGGCACGATCGATCTGCAAAACCCGCGCGACCTGGACTCCGGCAAACAGCTCGCCCGGCGCGCCAAGCGCCACGCCACGCTGGGTGCCGATACGCAAATGGCGGGCTGGACGCTGGGCGCCGAGCTGCAGGCCTCGGGGCGGCGTTTCGACAATGCGGCCAACACCAACGTGCTGGGCGGCTACACGCTGTTCAATTTGTACGCCAGCACGCGTGTGGCGCAGGACTATCGCCTGCTGGTGCGCATCGACAACGCAGGCGACAAGGAGTACCAAACCGCCCGTACCTACGCCACCGGCGGGCGCCAGCTCTACATCGGCCTGAAGTGGGAGCCGCGCCTGTAATGCAAAGCGCTCTGGCCCCTAGCCTGACACCGCTGGTGGCGGCGTGCTTGCCTGGGGGCGCGGCATGACGCTGTCCATTGCACGCAGCGAACTGATTCTGGGTGGCCAGAAAAGCGGCAAATCGCGCCGTGCCGAGGCGCTGGCGGCGGCGTGGCTGGCGGCCAGCCCCAAGCACGGCGCGCTGCTCATCGCCACGGCACAAGCGCACGACGAGGAAATGCGCCAGCGCATCGCCCGCCACCAGAGCGACCGCGCCGCGCGCGTGCCGCGCATGCAGACGCTGGAGGAGCCGCGCGACCTCGCGGGCGCCCTGGCGCAGCACGGGGCGCCGGACACGCTCATCGTCGTGGACTGCCTGACGCTGTGGCTGACGCAATGGGCGATGCCAGTGGCAGAAATGTTTGATGAAAAAAGGGCTCCTGCGCACGACTGGCCTGCGCAAGCAGCTCTCTTTTTTGAAGTATTGGCAAAAACCCCTGGGCCCGTTGTTCTGGTGGGCAACGAGATCGGCCTGGGGGTCATTCCCCTGGGACGCGAAGTGCGCGCCTTTGTCGATGCGCTGGGCCTCTTGAACCAGCAGGCGGCGCAGGCCTGCGAGCGCGTCACGCTGATGGCGGCTGGGCTGCCGCTCACCTTGAAAGACCCGCCATGAAACCCACGCCCATCAAACGCATCCTCATCGTGCTGGCGGTTTTGCTGCTGCTGGTGCTGGCCATGGCCACGCTGGCCCAGGCTGCGCCCATCACTGTGGTGGACGACCGGGGCCACACCGTCACGCTGATCCAGCCGCCGCAGCGCATTGTCAGCCTGCTGCCCTCACTGACCGAAGCCGTCTGCGCGCTGGGGGCCTGCGAGCGCCTGGTCGGTGTGGACCGCTACTCCAACTGGCCCGCCAGCGTGGTGCCCTTGCAGGGGGTGGGCGGCGGGTTGGACCCGAACATCGAGGCCATCGTGGCGCTGCGGCCCGACGTGGTGCTGATGGCGACCTCGTCGCGCGCCCAGGCGCGGCTCGAATCCTTGGGCGTGAAAGTGGTGGCGCTGGAGCCCAAGACCTACGCCGACGTGCAGCGTGTGCTGGCTACTGTGGGCCAGGCGCTGGGTGTCGCGGATGCGCAGCGTGTGTGGCGCGTGATCGACGCGGGCGTGCAGGCCGCCGCCCAGTCGGTGCCCGCCTCGGCGCGCGGCACGCGGGTGTATTTCGAAGTCAACAGCGGGCCGTACGCGGCAGGCCCGTCCTCCTTTATTGGCGAGACGCTCGCGCGGCTGGGCGCTGGCAACATTGTTCCCGCAGCGCTCGGGCCTTTCCCCAAACTCAACCCCGAATTCGTGGTGCGCGCCGATCCCGACCTCATCATGGTCGGCGCGCGCAGCGCCGAGGGCCTGAACGCGCGCCCCGGTTGGAGCCAGATGCGCGCGCTGCGGGAGGGCCGGCTGTGCCGGTTTGACGCGGCGCAGTCCGATGTGCTGATCCGCCCCGGCCCGCGCATGGCCGAAGCGGCCCGCCTGATGGCGGCCTGCCTCACCGACAAAGCGCCCCGAAAAGAAGTGCGACGATGAGTGCCGTCATGCCCCTGCCGCCCGTCACATTGCCCACCTGCGCCAGCACCGTGCACGCACGGCGTGGCCGCTGGCTGGCGCTCGCGTTGATCGGACTGGCGCTGTGCCTGGTGGTGCTGGGCACGGCGGTGGGCAGCATGGGGTTCGAAAACCTCTTGCCCGCGCTGTGGAACCCGCAGACCGACCCGGCGGCGCATGCCATGGCGCAGCAAATCGTCTGGGACATCCGCCTGCCGCGCACCCTGGGCGCCTGGTGTGCCGGTGCGCTGCTCGGGTTGGCGGGTGCGGTGGCGCAGGGGCTGTTTCGCAACCCGCTGGCCGATCCGTATCTGCTGGGCAGCGCCTCGGGCGCTTCGCTGGGCGTGGCTGTGGCGCTGGCGCTGATGGGCGGCGGCGCCGGCATGCTGGGCGGGGCACAAAGCGCCATCACCATTTCTGTGTATTCCAGCCACTGGCTGGTGCGCCTGGGCCTCACCGGCGCGGCCTTTGTGGGCGCGGTGTTGGCGGTGTTGCTCACGCTGGTGCTGGCGCGCGGCGTGCAGCACACGCTGCGACTGCTGCTGGCCGGTGTGGTGGTGGGCGTGGTGCTGGGGGCGCTTACCTCGCTCATCCTGCTGCTATCGCCCGATTCGCTGCAGGCCATGCAGGCGTTCTTGCTGGGTTCCACCGGGTTTGTCGGCTGGACCTCCTGCGTGCTGATGGCCGGTGTGTGGCTGCTGTGCCTGGCCGTGGCCTGGCTGCTGGCGCGCGGGCTCGATGGCCTGGCGCTGGGCGAAGCCACGGCGCTGAGCCTGGGCTTAAGGCTGGCACCGCTGCGCGCCGCGCTGGTGGCGGTGCTGGCGCTGGCCACCGGCACGGCGGTGGCGCAAACCGGCTTGATCGCTTTTGTCGGCCTGGCCGCGCCGCACTTGGTGCGCGCCGCCGTGTCGGTGCCGCACGGGCGGCTGATGCTGCTCTCCAGTCTGATGGGCGGCGCGCTGCTCGCCGGCGCCGACCTGCTGGCGCGTGGGCTGCTGGCGCCGCAGGAGTTGCCGGTGGGCGTGCTCACTGCCGTACTGGGGGGCGGCTACCTGCTGTGGCTGATGCACCGGCGTTCACTGTGAAACACCCCCCTATGTCGCTTCGCTCCTTCCCCCCGCTCTCGCAGCGCTGCGCGCTGCGGGCAGGGGGACGCCCCCAGCGCGGCGGGGCGGCCCTTGCGCGGGGGCCGCTGGCCTGGGCCGCGTCGGTGGCATGCGTCGTGAGCGAAGCGCGATGCGAAGGACGAGAAAAATGATAGCTATCAGCGCAGACCAGGTAAGCGCTGGCATCGGAAAACACTCGATATTGCACGGCATTTCGCTCGACGTGGCGGCAGGCCGCTGGACCAGCATCGTCGGCCCCAATGGGGCAGGCAAGTCCACGCTGCTCAAGGTGCTGGCCGGGCTGCTGCCCGCGCAGAGCGGGCAGGTGACTTTGGACGGCCGCCCCTTGCACGACTGGCCCGCCCGCGAACGCGCCCGCCAGATGGCCTGGCTGGGCCAGAACGAAGCGGCGGCCGACGACCTGACGGTGCTTGATGTGGCGCTGCTGGGCCGTCTGCCGCACCAGGGCTGGTTGCAGCCGCCGAGCGCGGCCGACCACGCCGCGGCAGAAGCGGCGCTGCGCCAGACGCAGGCCTGGGCCTGGCGCGAGCGGCCGCTGGGCCAGCTCTCGGGTGGCGAGCGCCAGCGCGTGCTGCTGGCGCGCGCCCTGGCCGTGGGTGCTCCGGTGCTGCTGATGGATGAGCCGCTGGCCAACCTCGACCCGCCGCACCAGGCCGATTGGCTGCTGCTGGTGCGCAGCCTGGTGGCGCAGGGCTGCACGGTGGTCAGCGTGCTGCACGAGCTGTCGATGGCGCTGCAGGCCGACGACGTGGCCGTGCTGCAGGACGGCCGCCTGCAGCACCATGGCGCTGCTCATAAGGACGCGACCCACCGCGCGCTGGAAGCCGTGTTCGACCACCGCATCGCCATCTACTGCGTGCAGGGCCAGTGGCTGGCCTTGCCCCGGCTGCACGCCCCTGAACCCGCACTTTGAGGAAGTCCCCATGGAAATCGAAACCGCCCCCACAGAAAAACATTACGAAAAGCCCGAAGGCGAACGCCGGGGCCTCGTCATCGTCAACACCGGCGACGGCAAGGGCAAAAGCACCGCTGCCTTTGGCCTGGCGCTGCGCGCGCACGGGCGCGGCAAGGCGGTGCGGATCTTTCAGTTCATGAAGGTGCCCAGTGCGCGCTTTGGTGAGCACCGCATGTTTGAGCAACTCGGCATCCCGATCGAGGGCCTGGGCGATGGATTCAGCTGGAAGAGCAAGGACCTGGAGCACTCGGCCCAGCTCGCGCGCGATGGCTGGGAAAAGGCGCGCGCCGCCATCCTCTCGGGCGAAACCTTCATGGTGGTGCTGGACGAAATCACCTACCCGCTGATCTACGGCTGGCTGCCGCTCGAACCCGTGCTGGAGACGCTGCGCACGCGCCCCAAGGACGTGCATGTGGTGCTCACCGGCCGCCGCTGCCCGCCCGAAATCATTGAACTGGCCGACACCGTGACCGAGATGGCGCTTATCAAGCATGCGTTCAAGGCCGGTATCCCGGCGCAGCGCGGAATTGAAGACTAGGGTGATGCCCTGGCACTGGCTTCATCCCCTCGCGGCGCATTCTGGTCTCGGTGGCGCCTGCATGGCGCTGGCCGTGCTGGTGGCGCTGGCGGTGGACCGCCTGTGGGGCGAGCCGCCCGCGCGTTGGCACCCGGTGGTCTGGATGGGCAGAGCGCTTGGGGCCTGCGGTGCGCGCATTGCGCCGCCTGCCGAGACAGCCCGAAATTTCAAGCATTTTTGGCTTGCAGCGCTTGCCTGGTGTGCGCTGGCAGCTCTTGTAGTGATAGCAACCGCAATTTTGCAGGGCGTGGTGTTGTGGTTCGGTGTCTCGGCGCCTGCCCATCCCCCGGGGCTGGATATTGAATGCGTTGGCATGGCGGGCGCGCAAGCGGTGCAAACGGCGCTGGTCACCTTGCTGACGGCGACGGCGCTGGGGTTGCTGCTCAAGCCCATGCTGGCGCTGGCCGCGCTGCAAAACGAAGTCCGCGCCGTGGAAACCGCTCTGGGCGAATCGCTGCAGGCGGGCCGCGCGCGCCTGGCCTGGCTGGTCAGCCGCGAGGTGGACCACCTCAGTGCCGACGAAGTGCGCCAAAGCGCCATCGAGTCGCTGGCCGAGAACCTGAACGATTCGGTGGTGGCGCCCCTGTTCTGGTTCGCGCTGGCGGGCCTGCCCGGCGCGGCGCTGTACCGCTTTGCCAATACCGCCGACGCCATGTGGGGCTACCCCGGCATGCGCGGCGGGCGCTACTGGCAATGGGCGGGCAAATGGGCGGCACGGGCCGACGATGTGCTGTCGTGGTTGCCGGCGCGGCTGACCGCGCTGCTGCTGGCGCTGGTAGCCGGGGGCGTGCCGCTGCGCACGTTGGCGTGCGAGGCACGCAAAACACCGTCGCCCAACAGCGGCTGGCCCATGGCGACCATGGCGCTGGCGCTGGGCGTGCGGCTGTCCAAGCCGGGCGTGTACCAGCTCCATGCGGCGGGCCGCGCGCCCACCGCACACGATGCCGTGCGTGCGCAAAATTTGGTGTCAAAAGTGGCTATAGCGCTTATCCTGATTGCGCTGGCAGCTATTGTTTTGATAGTTCTCTGCATGGGTGCCTGATGCCACCTGCGCTTTCTATCCACGGCGGCCGTATCCACGGGGGCCGTATCCACGGCGGCCCGGATGCCCAGGGCGTGCCGCTCTACGACTTTTCCACCAACGCCAACGCTTGCGGTCCGTGCCCCGAGGCGCTGGCCGCCGTGCAGCAGGCCGATGCCACGCGCTACCCCGACCCGGCCTATACACGGCTGCGCGAGGCTTTGGGCGCCTTCCATGCCGTGGCGCCGGATTGCATCGTGCTGGCCGCAAGCGCGAGCGAATGCATCCACCGTTTCACGGCCTTGGCTGCCTTGCACGGTGCCCGGCTTGTGAGCGTGCCCCGGCATGGCTATGGCGACTACGCGCAGGCCGCGCAGGCGCGTGGCTTGGCCGTGGTGCACGACGCTGCTGCGCCCGCAGGGCTGCAATGGGCGTGCGAGCCTGCCAGCCCGCTGGGCGGCGTGGACCTGCAGCGCGCCCGCTGGGCCTTGAAGTCCGAGGCGCCCGGTACGCCAGGTGCGGCAAGCGCGCACCCCCTGCGGGTGCTCGACTGCGCCTATGCCCCGCTGCGGCTCGACGGTACGCTCTGGCCCGAAAGGGTGCCCGGCATGTGGCAACTCTGGACGCCCAACAAGGCCCTGGGCCTGACCGGCGTGCGCGCTGCTTATGCGATTGCGCCGCATGCCGAAGCGGCCCACCGCCTCGCAGCGCTGGCGCCGTCCTGGCCCCTGGGCGCGCACGGTGTGGCTTTGCTGGCCGCCTGGGCGCAGCCGTCGGTGCAGCGCTGGCTCGCCGACTGCCTGCCACGGCTCTGCAGCTGGAAAACACGCCAACAGGCGCTGTGCACAACCCTGGGCTGGGCGGTGCTGCCGGGCAGCACGGCCAACTTTTTCTGTGCCCGCCCACCGCAGGAGCGCCTGCCCGAACGGCTTGCCGCCCTGCGCAAGGCGGGCATCAAACTGCGCGAATGCAGCTCCTTTGGATTGAGCGGCGTTCTGCGCCTGGGCGTGCTGCCACCGCCCGCGCAGGATGCGCTGCAGACGGCCTGGCTGGCGGCCTGCAGCGCCCATCCCTCTACCGAGAACATGCAATGACATCTCCCTTTCAAGGTCGCCGCCCCGCCGTCTGCGTGATGGTGCTGGGCACCACCAGCGGCGCCGGCAAAAGCTGGCTCACCACCGCGCTGTGCCGCTGGTACAGCAACCAGGGCCTCAAGGTGGCGCCGTTCAAGGCGCAGAACATGAGCAACAACGCGCGCGTGGTCGAGGGCATGGATGGCGCCTGGGGCGAAATCGGCTCGGCGCAGTATTTCCAGGCCCTGGCCGCGCGCGCCCTGCCCGAGGTGCGCATGAACCCGCTCTTGCTCAAGCCCGAGGCCGACACCCACAGCCAGGTGGTGCTGATGGGGCAGGTGCATGCCGAGTTCACCGCGCTGCCTTGGCGCGGCCGCAGCGAAAAGGTGTGGCCGCAGATCAGCGCCGCGCTCGATGCGCTGCGCGCCGAGAACGACGTGGTGGTGATTGAGGGCGCCGGTTCGCCCGCCGAGATCAACCTGCACGCCAGCGACATCGTCAACATGCGCGTGGCGCGGCATGTGGGCGCCCGCTGCCTGCTGGTGACCGACATCGACCGGGGCGGGGCGTTCGCCCACCTCTACGGCACCTGGGCGCTGCTGCCCGAGGACGAACGTGCGCTCATCCACGGTTTTGTTTTAAATAAGTTTCGCGGGGATGCCGCGCTGCTGGCGCCCGCGCCCGAGCAACTGCAGGCACTGACCGGCGTACCCACCGTGGCCACCATCCCCATGCAGTGGCACCACGGCCTGCCCGAGGAAGACGGCATGTTCGATATGACCCCCACGCTCGGCACTGGCGTGTCCTCGCTGCCCCCCAAGGGGGCGCTCGCCAGCTTGGGGCGGCCCGGCGCTGGCTCGGAGACCCCCACGCTCGGCGCTGGCGTGTCCTCGCTGCCCCCCGAGGGGGCGCTCGCGGCTAGGGGCGGCCCGTCGCCGCTCGACGACCGCAGCCGCGCCAGTGGCGCCGTGCACACCACGGTGGCCGTGGTGGCCTACCCGCGCATCAGCAACCTCGACGAATTCCAGCCGCTCAAGAACGTGCCCGGCGTGCGCCTGGTGTGGGCGCGCAGCCCGGCCGAGCTGGCCGGTGCGGACTGGATCGTTCTGCCCGGCTCCAAGGCCACGGCCGCCGACCTGGCCTGGCTGCGCACGCAGGGGCTGGACCGGGCGATTGCCGCGCACGCAGGGCAGGGCGGCGCCGTGCTGGGCGTGTGCGGCGGCCTGCAGATGCTGGGCGAGGCGCTGATCGACCCCGAGGGCATCGACGGCAACGGCCCGGGCCTGGGCCTGCTGCCGCTGGTCACCGTGTTCGAACCCGCCAAGACGGTGCGCCACACCACGGCGCGCTTTGCCGACCTGCAAGGCGCCTGGGCCACGCTGTCGCATGTGGAAGTATCCGGCTACGAAATTCACCACGGCCAGACCGCCCAGCACCCCGCCATGGCGGCCAAGGGCGACGTGGCGCGCGAGGCCATTCCCGGCATGGCCTGGCAGAACCCGGCAGGCAACGTGCTGGGCGTGTACCTGCACGGCCTGCTGGAAGACCCCGCAGTGCTGCAAGCCCTGTTTGGACGCGCGGGCGGCGCGAGCGTGCCCACGCTGGACGCGGTGTTCGACGGGCTCGCACGCACGGTGGATGCCTGTTTCGACGCCCATTTTTTACGTGACCTTCTCCTCTGATCTTTCATGCAAATTCCTCATCTTCCCGATCTCACCAATCCAGCCCTCACCGCACGCCTGCAGCGCCTGATCGACCAAAAAACCAAACCCCTTGGCTCACTCGGCCGCCTGGAGTCGTTGGCCCTGCGCCTGGGCCAGATTCTGGGCACCGAGGCGCCGTGCCTGCAGGCCCCGCAGATGCTGGTGTGCGCGGGCGACCATGGCCTGGCCGCGCGCGGCGTCTCGGCGTTTCCGAGCGACGTGACCTGGCAGATGGTCGAGAACTTTCTCGCGGGCGGTGCGGCGGTCAGCGTGCTGGCACGCCAGCACGGGCTGGCGCTCACGGTGGTCGATTGCGGCGTGGTGAAGGACATTGCGGCGCGTCCATGTGCTCCTGGCGAACCGCAACTGCTGCTGCGCAAGGTGGCGCCCGGCACGCAGGATGCCTCCCAAGGCCCGGCCATGGGCCTGGCGCAATGCGAAGCCGCCCTTCAGAACGGCATGGACGTGGTGCGCGGCTTGCCCGGCAATGCCGTGCTGCTGGGTGAAATGGGCATTGGCAATACCTCGGTCGCTTCGCTCTTGCTGGCGCGTCTGGCGGGCCTGCCGATCGCCGAGTGCACCGGGGCGGGCACCGGCCTGGACTCCGCAGGCATTGCGCGCAAGTGCGCCGTGCTGCAGCAGGCATTGGACGCCAATGTGGGCGCTACCGAGCCCCTCGCTGCTCTGGCCGCGCTGGGCGGGTTCGAGGTCGCCACGCTGGTGGGCGCCGTGCTGCAGGCCGCCGCCGAGCGCCGCGTGATCGTCGTCGACGGTTTCATCACCAGCGCTGCCGTGCTGGTGGCCAGCCGCCTGCAGCCGGGCGTGCTGCAGCGCTGCGTGTTTGCCCACCGATCCGGTGAGCGCGCACACGGCCTGATGCTGGAGCAGATGCAGGCCGAGCCGCTGCTGGACCTGGGCCTGCGCCTGGGCGAAGGCTCGGGCGCCGCGCTGGCCTGGCCGCTGCTGGAGTCGGCCTGCGCCATCCTGCGCGAGATGGCGAGCTTTGAGGCGGCGGGGGTGTCGGAGCAAACCGCTGCAGCGTGAGGGGCGGCCCTGGCGTTGCCGTCAGTTGAAGGCAACGGAATTCGCTAATGGCTATTGAATTAATAGCTGTTGGCGCTTTTGGGGTGAGCTTTAAGGGGTAATTTTGCTTGTTATTTGCGCTGCGTGGTGCGGAGCGACTTCAGCTAGGAACAGCCCTTGGGAAAGTGAGCGCGAGGGTCCGTTCAAGGCTGGTTGCGGCCAGTGGGGGCTCGTCCATCGAATGACAGCTTCAAGCGGTACCAGTCCCTGAGCGCTCGGAATCTATGAGCTGCCGGTCAAGCGCTGCACCTCTGAAAGACAACACCGCCAGGCTCAGGTTTGCGGTCAGCACGGCGCAGAACGCCCCGTAGACAGACCACGGAAGCAGCGCAGCCAAGCCGATAGCGGCCGCTGCGCACATCATTTGCAGGAAGCCCAGCAGTGCCGATGCCGCCCCCGCCTGGCGACCGAAGGGCTGCAAGGTGATGGCAGTTCCCAGCGGGTTTATCAGGCCCATGCCCAGCAGAAAGACGGTCATGGCCCCTGAGAAGTACACCACGTCTTGTGGCCCCACCAGTAGGGCGGCTCCACCCGTCAGGGCTGTCCACAGGCCACCCCGTGCAACAGGGATTTGTCCCCAGCGGCGCGCGAGGCGGGGGGCCAGGAAGCCTGCAGCGAACACCACGAATACGGTGGATGCGAAGAACACCGAAAGGCCCAGCGGGGAAAAGCCAAAGCCTGTCATCAAGATGGCCGGCGCCATGGAAAAGAACATGTACAGCGAACCTATGACCAGACTGACTGACAAGGCAGGTGCAATGAAGCGACGGTCGGCGAGCAAGCCGGCGTAATTGCGCAGCACCTCGGGTACCGAGAGCGGTGCACGTCGGTCAGGGCCGTGGGTTTCGCCCAGGCTGACCAGAAAGTGAATGCCCAGCAGCAACGCCAGGGCCGCGAGCATGCCAAAGGTAGAGCGCCAGCCCAGCGTGGTGCTCAGTGCGCCGCCCAGCAGCGGCGAAAAACCCGGCGCAGCGGCCATGGCCACCATGATGAGCGACAGCGCGCGGGCGAGTGCCTCGCCTTCAAACAAGTCGCGGGCAATGGCCCGGGACAGCACCGAGGTGGCGCAGACACCCAGTGCTTGCACGATGCGGCCGGCAATGAGTTGCGGCAGGTTCTCCGACCACGCACACAGGGCGCTGCCCGCCACGAAAACGGCAAGGCCCCCCAACAGCAGCGGCTTGCGGCCGTAGCGGTCGGACAGGGGGCCCACAAACAGCTGCCCCACCGCAAAAGCCACAAAGAAGCTGGCCAGCGTGGCGCTCAGGTCCTTGACCGAGGAGGACAGATCTGCGGCCATGGCCGGAAACGCCGGAAGGATGATGTTGGTGGCCAGGGAACCCAGAGCCGCCAGGCCCGCCAGCAACAGGAGCAAATGCCCGGTCAGACGGGTGGGCGCCTTAGCGGGGGGCGACATCGCCGGGCGCCTCGTCGTTCAGGGCGGCCATGCAGGTGTCGAGCCATTCGTGCAGGGCAGAAACCTGGGCAAGGCCCAGGCGCTGGTTCAGTGCGGTTTGTGCGGACTTCCAGGCCCGTTGGGCTTCCGCGCGCAAGGCGTGGCCCGCTGCAGTCGCCTCTACCAGACGGCTGCGGGCGTTCTCCCCCTCGCCCACAGCAAGCCAACCTTGCGCCACCATGGGTTGCAGATTGCGGGTCAGGGTGGAGGGATCCATTTGCAAGGTACGGGCCAGATCGCTGGGGCGCGCAGGTCCCAGCTTCACCACGCACGAGAGCAGGGCGTACTGCGTGCTCTTGAGTCCCACCCCGGCGAGGTAGTGGTCGTAGTGGCGGCTCACCATGCGGCCCAGCTGTCTGAGCTTGAGATTGGTACAGCCTTGCGGCGCAGTGTTGCTTTCCATGTTGTATATTGTAACTACAACTGTTGTACATGCAATTGAAAGGCGCGAGTGAAATGAATGACCTGAATGCCATGAATTCGTTGAATGCCGATCAGACCCTGAGGAACTGGCAGGACCAGGAGCAAGCCATACGGACAACTCTGGGCGCCCCAGGTACCGCGCCACGAAAAAAGGTGTTTGGCATGACCGGTATGGAGGTGTTTCAGTCCATCTTTTCTGGCGACCTGCCTGCGGCGCCCATTGGCGAAACCATGGACTTCATTCCAGTGCACATGGAGCCCGGAGTGGCCATATTTCAGGGCAAACCCAAGCTGCGGCACTACAACCCACTGGGTACTGTGCATGGCGGCTGGTACTGCACCCTACTCGATTCAGCGGTGGGCTGCGCGGTGCACACCACACTACCCGCTGGCAAGGGTTACACCACGCTGGAACTGAAAGTGAACATGCTGCGCGCACTGACAGATGCGGTCCCGCTGGTGCGCGCCGAAGGCCGGGTCATACACGCCGGGCGGCAGGTGGCCACCGCAGAAGGGCGCATAGTGGGACCCGACGGAAAAATCTACGCCCATGCGACCACGACCTGCATGATTTTTGACCACGGCGAGCACTGAAAGGCAAGCATGGATGCGTACTTTGTCGCCGCAGCAAGCATCCAATGCCCGTTGATGCGACGCTGTCCATGCCACCCATGATTTTGCGAGCGGTGCGGTTAATTCCGGCATCAGCCAGGAGGGTGGAAAGTGCAGGAACGTTCAGTTGACGCCCAGTGACTACTGCACGACTTTTTCCTGTCACCAATCACCACCTGAGTCTAGGACCTGGACGCAGTGGTTCCTCCCTGAGGCAAAGCTGCATCGAACTGTGAGCTGGCACTTGGATCAGGCCAGAAGGAAGGTCACAAGACTTCACGATCAGACGTTCGATGAACGGCTCAATTGCTCGCTCGCATTCGGCGCGTGCGAAAGGTGCCCCACCCGCCGGTGAAAGCCGCCTTCAGGAAGGCCGCCAGCCCGCTCTCATGGGGGCGCGGCGACCGCCCCCGGGCGATGCGCTTGAGCTGGCGTTCGTACCACCACACCTCCATGACGCCCATGCGGTCCACCGCCTTGAGGCCGGTCTTGATCGGGCGAACCTGTTGCGGGCTGTCGCGCCCTTGCAGCAGGGCGGCGGGCGCGTCGGGGTCGATGGCCAGCAGCCGCGCCAGGCCCACCAGATCCAGCGCGCCGGAGCGCAGGGCGGCGTTCATGCCGGCGGCGGTGCGGAAGCCGCCGGTCACCATCAGCGGCACCTTCTCGGCGGCGCGAACCTTCTCGGCGAAGTCGAGAAAGTAGGCTTCGCGGGCCACGGTGGACGCCTTCTGGGGTTCGTTCATGTTGACGCCCATGCCGGGGGCTTCGTAAGTGCCGCCCGAAATTTCGATCAGGTCGATGCCGGCGTCGGAAAGCGCGCGGATCGTCTCCAGCGACTCTTCTTCGGTGAAGCCGCCGCGCTGGAAGTCGGTGGAATTGAGCTTGATGGCCACGGGGAAATCCGGCCCGACCTGGCGGCGGATTTCCGCGTAGACGGCGAGCACGAAGCGCCGCCGGTTTTCCAGGCTGCCGCCCCATTCATCGGTGCGGCGATTGTGGTGGGCCGAGAGGAACTGGCTGACCAGGTAGCCGTGCGCGCCGTGGATCTGCACGCCGTTGAACCCGGCCTTCTGGCAGATCGCGGCGGTTCGGCCGAAGCGCTCGATGATGTCCTGGATCTCCTGCGCGGTGGCTTCGCGCGGGGTCTCGAACAGCTTGGCCATGTCCTCGCGGAAGGGTACTGCGGAGGGGGCGAGGTTGACCGTATTCAAGCCCTTGGCGGACTGTTTGCCCGGGTGGTTGAGCTGCGCCCAGATGGCCACGCCTTGCCCGGTGGCCGCTTGCGCCCATTGCCGCAGGACGGCCAGGTCGCGCTCGTCCTCGATGGCCACATTGCCCGGCTCGCCCAGCGCGCGCCGGTCGATCATCACGTTGCCCGTCAGGATGAGGCCCAGCCCCGACGAAGCCCAGCGCCGGTACAGCTGCACCAGTTCCGGCGTCGGTCGGTTGTCGTAGGTCGCCAGCGTCTCGCTCATGGCCGCTTTGGCGAGGCGGTTGCGCAGCACGGCGCCGTTGGGCAGGGTCAGAGGCTGGTTCAGCAGTTGGTTTTTCATGGGTGCCTCAGAAGGCGGTGCGGTCATAGGGGGAAACGATCTTGGGTGGTTGGAGGAAGGCCGTCAGCCCCTGGAACCACATCACCTCCAGAAAGTCACCGCTGATGGTCAGGTCCCCGCTGCCCAGGCCCTTCAGAAAAGCGGCCTGGCCGTCCTTGGCCGAGAGGATCGCGAAGCCTGTCGCGGCATCCTTGAAGTTCAGCGTGAACTGCGCGTCCGTCGCCAGGCCGGCCGATGACCGGATGGCGCCATCGCGCAGGGTGTAGTGGCGTCCGGCGCCAGAGGTGGTGCGGATCTGGAACCGCAGGTGCTTGTCTGCAACGTAGCGCGCGCACTCGGGGTTGTGGCGGATCTGTCGCTGCAGGAGCTGTGTGAACACCCACAGCAGGAATTTGAACTTGAGCATGGCGATGGCCTTGGGGTGCGAGATCGTGAATGGGGGTGAATGCCGCAGCGGTCACTCGGCCAGGAAGCCGGTGGCGTGGTGCAGAAACCGCTGCGGGTTCTGGAACTGCGCGGCGTGGCCGCTGTCCGGGTAGATGAACAGCTGCGCGTTCGGCAGGTTGCGGGCCATGTAGAACGAGTTGACGGTCGGGACCATCACGTCGTTCACACCGTTGAGGATGAAGGTCGGCTGCCGGATGCCGCGCAGGTAGGCGAAGGGGTCGTCTTCCGACAGCCGGGGCAGGTAAAGCATGTTGGCCTCGATCTGCGCCTGGGCCACCTCGGGTGAGGACGGCGGGTCCTGGTCCGCGCGTTGGTGGCGCCGCGCCCAGAATTCGCGCGCGGCCTGTTCGGCCTGCGCCGAGCGGCCGAAGAACAGGTACCGGAAGTCCTCGAAGACCGGCACCGGTCGCGGCGCCGTGCTCAGCACCTGTGGTTCCATCTCGGGGTCGCCCCCGCGCGGCCCGGTGCCCAGCAGCATCAGCTTGCGCACCAGGTCGGGGTGGCGCCAGGTCAGGTCCAGCGCCTGGAAGCCACCGAGCGAGAAGCCCAGCACATCCACCTGGCGCAGGCCCAGGGTCCGGATCACCGCCGCCGCGTCGTCGGCCATGTCTTCGATCCGCGTGCGCGGCGTGCCGGTGGACGAGGCCACACCGCGACCGTTGAACAGGATAACTTCGCGCCCGGCGGCCAGGCCGTCGGTCATGAGCGGGTCCCAGTGGTCCATGCCACCGCGGAAATGCTGCAGGAAGAACAGTGGCGGCTGGTCGGTCCCGGTTTTGCCCCAGCGGCGGTAGGCGAAGCGGTCGCCGTTCACTTCGGCAAAGCGGGTGGGCGCGGTGAGATGGTTGTGGCTCATGGGGAGCAGCTCCTGTGGGCCGGCCTCAGCGGGCCAGAAACTCCAGCGTGCTGCGCACGAAGTCGGCGTGGAACTGGAAGGCACCCCCGTGTCCGGCATCGGGGTAGATGACCAGCTGGCTGTTGGGCAAGCGACGGGCCAGGTCGTGTGTGTTGACCGTCGGGACCATGCGGTCCTGATCGCCGTTGACCACCAGCACCGGCTGCGTGACCACCGACAGATCGGCGGGCGCCTTCTTGCCCCACACGCGCAGCGCCTCCAACTGGGACATGAACGCGCCCACGGTGATCTCGGTGTCGCGGTCTTCGGTGCGTTCCTTCAGCCGTTCCAGGAAGGCCTTGCCGGCCTCGATGCCGCCGGGGGTCCGCGTGAAGAACAGGAACTGCTTGGCGTCCTGGCCGGTGAAGAAGCCGCGGAGCATGTCGTAGAGGGTCACGCCCGCCACGGTGCTGATGCCTTCACCGCCCGCAGGGCCGGTGCCCGCGAGCACCATCTTGCGCACGAGCTGAGGTTCTTTCAGCACGACTTCCTGGGCGACCATGCCGCCCAGCGAGAAGCCCAGCAGGTCCACCTGCTGCAAGCCCTTGGCCTTGATGAAGCGGATGGCGTCGTCTGCCATCTGTTCCATCGAACTCGACGGCGAGCCGCTGGAGGCGCCGATGCCGCGGTTGTCGAAGGCGATGACGTGGTGGTGGGCCGCGAGGCCGTCGATGATGCGCGGGTCCCAGTTGTCCAGCACGGCGGCCAGGTGGGTCAGCATCACCACCGGCGTGCCGCCGTTGTGCTGGCCCAGCTCGCGGTAGGCAAAGCTCACGTCACCGGCCGTGAGGGTCTGGGTCGGGACGTTCTTCCAGGTGACTTCAGATTTTTGTCCGCCCGCCACCTGGGTTGGGGCTGCCGCGGTGGCCGCAGGCTCGGCTGCCAGCAAGGTGGACGTCTGGACGGACGTGGACAGGGCCAGGCCCAGCAGGGTGGTCTTGATCAGGTTTTTCATGGGTGTCTCCGTTCAGGCGCCGAGCGCGGGGTAGTCGGTGTAGCCCTGGGGGCCGGGGGTGTAGAAGGTGGTCGTGTCCAGCGGGTTCAACGCCGCCTTGGCCTGCATGCGCTCGACCAGGTCCGGGTTGGCGATGAAGGGGCGGGCAAAGGCGATGAGGTCGGCATGGCCCGCATGGAGCGCGCTCTCTGCACTGGCCTGATCGAAACCCCCGGCCAGGATGAACACACCCTGGAAGGCCACACGAAGGCGGAACTTGAACTCCGCAGGCACGGGCGGCGCGCCCAGGGCCGAGTGGTCCAGCAGGTGCAGATAGACGATGCCCAACTGCGCCAGTTCTTCGGTGAGCGCGAGGTATTGCGCCTCGACCTCGGGGAAGGCGCCCATGCCGTTGAACACGCCATAGGGCGAGAGCCGGATGCCCACACGGTCGGCGCCGATGGCCGCAACCATCGCGCGCACCACCTCCAGTGCGAAGCGGTTGCGGCCTTCGATGCTGCCGCCGTAGCCGTCGGTGCGGTGGTTCACGTTGGCGTTCAAAAACTGCTCGATCAGGTAGCCGTTGGCGGCGTGCAGTTCGACACCGTCGAACCCCGCTTCGATCGCCAGCTGGGCCGACCGCGCGTATTCCGCGACGGCGTGGACGATGTCGTCTTCGGTCATGGCGCGGGGCGCGCTGTGCGGCTGCATGCCCTGGCTGTCGGTGAACATCTCGCCGGGGCAGACCTCGGCGGTGGGCGCCAGCACTTGTGCACCGTCCGGCAGGTTGGCCACATGGGCCACGCGCCCGGTGTGCATCAGCTGCACAAAGATCGTGCCGCCTTTGGCGTGCACGGCGTCGGTCACCTGCTTCCAGCCCTGCACATGGGCCTCGGTGAACAGGCCGGGAATGCGGGCGTAGCCCAGGCCGTTGGGCGACGGCGAAGTGCCCTCGGTGACGATCAGGCCGGCCGAGGCGCGTTGACCGTAGTACTCGGCCATCAGCGCGTTGGGCGTGTTGTGGTCCACCGCGCGGCTGCGCGTCATGGGCGCCATGACGATGCGGTTGCGCAGTGGCAGGGATGGTGCGGAGAGTGGGGTGAAGAGCATGGTGATCTTTCTGAGGTGTTGGCTTGGGCTGAAGGGCGCTGGGTTCAGGCACCCTGCGGCAGGTAGACCGGGCGTGGCGCCGTCAGCCCCTGCCGGACCTGCTCGGTGAGCGCATCGGCCAGCACTTCGTCGGCGCTCGCTTCCAGCCCGTCCAGCGCCCGCTGCACGATGGCTTCGGCGCTGCTCTTGGGCACCTCGAAACCGCGCGTGAGGTCGGTGTCCACATAGGCCATGTGCAGGCCCAGCACCTGGGTCTTCTGCGCGGCCAGTTCGTGGCGCAGGGCGTTGGTCAAGGACCATGCGGCCGACTTGCTGGCCGAATAAGCGGCCAGCTCGCCACCGTTCACCCACGACGCCACCGACAACACGTTGAGCAGCGCGCCACCGCCGTTGGCCTTGAGCACGGGCGCAAACGCCTGGCTCATGTTCAGCACGCCGAAGAAGTTGGTTTCAAAGATGCGGCGCGTCACTGCGTCGCTGTCCTCCGACAGGAAGCCACCGGGCTGGGCAATGCCCGCGTTGTTGATCACCAGGGTCACGTCGGTGGCCAGCTTCGCGGCGGCCGCGACCTGCTCGGGCTGTGTGACATCGAGCTGCAAGGCCTGGACGCCCGGCAAGGTCACGGTGGCGGGATCGCGTGCGGCGGCGTAGACCTTGCGGGCGCCACGCGCCAGCAGCTCGCGGGCAAAGGCCAGGCCGATGCCACGGTTGGCGCCAGTGATGAGGACGACGGCGTTTTGAATGTTCATGGAAGGCTCCTGAGAAGGTTGGGATACGGGTTTCATATGACGTTCGTCATATTTGTGGGCGAACAAAAACCGAAAGGGTGAAAAGGCTCAGCGAAGCTTGATGACCACCTTGCCCTTGGCGCGGCCGCTTTCGACGTAGGCCAGGGCCTCGTTGGTGGCGTCGAAGGGGAAGACCTTGTCGATCACCGGGTGGATGGCGCCCGACTCGATCAGCGGCGTGATCTGCCGCAACTGGCTGCCGCTGGCCTTCATGAACAGGAAGGCGTAGCCGACCTGCAGGCGCTGCGCTTGCCGGCGCACGCTGAAGCTGATGGCGCGCATGACCTGCTGCACCAGCCAGTTGGCCTGGATGTCCCGCGCAAACTGCACATCGGGTGGCCCCGAGATGGAGATGAGCTGGCCGCCGGGCTGGAGCACACCCAGGGACTTGGCCAGGGTCTTGGCGTCCTGGCTGTTCAGCACCACGTCGTAGCCGCTCAGGCGCTCTTCGAAGTGGTCCTTTCGGTAGTCGACGATCACATCCGCGCCCAGGCTTTTGACGAGGGCGGTGTTGCCGGCGCTGGTGGTGGTGGCCACCGTGGCGCCCAGGTGCTTGGCCAGCTGGATGGCGAATGTGCCCACGCCACCCGAGCCCGCCTGGATGAAGACCTTCTGCCCCTTTTTGACCCTGGCTTTTTCCACCAGCGCCTGCCAGGCCGTCAGGCCCACCAGAGGGATGGAAGCGGCCTCTTCCATGGATATGTTCTTCGGCTTGAGCGCCACCGAGTCTTCCCGGACGGCAATGCGCTCGGCAAAGGTGCCGATGCGAAAGTCGTCGGGCCGGGCGTAAACCTCGTCGCCCGCCTTGAACTGGCGCACCCGAGCACCGACACCGATCACCACACCGGCCACGTCGTGGCCCAGAACGAAGGGCGTTCGGTACGGCAGGATCAGCTTGAACTCGCCGTTGCGCAGCTTGACGTCCAGCAGGTTCGCCGCGGTCGCGTGCACCTCGATCAGCACATCGTCGTCACGCAACTCAGGTTCCGGCACCTCGGCAGCCCGCAGTTGTTCTTTCTTTCCGTAGCGGTCCAGGAGGAAGGCTTTCATGGGGTTTCCTTTTTGAAAGTTGGCATGATGAGCGTCATACTTGAAGACAAAAAAACGGGCCTGTGTGTCAGGCCTCGGAAGGCGCCAGGCGTTTCAAGGTGGCGTTGCACAGCGCCTCCGACAAGGCCGGATCGTCCACCGCACGGGCCATCATCAGGGTGCCCACCATGGTGGCCACGGTGACCAGCGCGCGCTCGTGGGCGCCGGGTTGGCCCCAGTCCGGTGACTGGCGGGCCACCAGATCGATCATCTCCTTGATGCGGCGCGTGGCGGCCCGGCGCACTTCGGGCGACTGGCGGGGCATCTCGGAACCCAGGGCCGACACCGGGCAACCGGTCTCGATGCCCGCCAGGTGCTCCTTGGAGAGGTAGGTCTGCATCAGTGCCTGCAACGCCTGTTCGGGCGGCACGGATGCGATGACGCTGGCCGCGAAGGCGTTGGACTCGGCGCCCGCACGGTCCGCCGCCTCGGCCAGCATGGCCTCGCGGGATTCGAAGTGGGCGTAGAACGCGCCGTGCGTCAGACCCGCCTCTTTCATGATGTCGGCCACGCCGGTCCCGTCATAACCGCTGCGCCGGATGGCGCGTGCCGCGGCCTGCACGATGCGCTCGTGCGAGGCCTCTTTGGCGGCGGTGCGGGTGTTGGCGGTTGTCTTTCGCATGATGCGCATCATACACAGAACAATTCTGTTGTGCAATCGGCCGCTTCAGACGGCCCAGGAGAAATTCACTTTCTCTACCGTAGGCCTGGGGACAGCCGTTGCGTCAACAGGTAAAGCTGCGTTTCGAAAGTCCGCTGCAGCACTCAAAGCGTGAGGTCAAGTCGCACTCGCTAAAGGCGGCCATCGCTGCACAACCGACATTGGGTTTGCGTCACCTCAGGGCCTTTGCAGCCCTCCATGACCCAACGTCGGGCCGCTTCATGGCGCAGATACGGCCCTGGCACTGAGCCCGTGGACTGCTGTTGATCTGTTGAAACGCAATAAGCCAAGCGCTATTAAATAAATAGCGTATGGCGCTTTCTGGTTGCGCGATGCAGGCCGATTTATCTATCAAATTGAACAGCCGACGGCGTGGATGTGCCAGGAGGGCGCCCCGATACAGGCGCATATCTGCAGGCGATGGCCTGCAGTGGATCGCTCTACATGCGCAGCTCTTGCAAAACTTCCGGGTGCGCAGCCGCGACACGGAGCAGTGTTTTCGCCGCACCCGTAGGCGAGCGGCGGCCCTGCTCCCAGTCTTGCAGTGTTCTCGCCGAAACGCCCAGAAGCAATGCAAAGGCCTGCTGGGACAGCCCCATTTTTGCGCGTGCTTCCGCAGCCTCAGGCAGCTTGACTTGCGTGGTGCGGGCGGCTTCGCCACGTTTCATTTGCTGGACGGACTCCAGCAAATCGCGTTGGAATTTTTCGATTTCAGTGGGCATCTTCGACTCCTTGCTTCAACTGCGCCAGGAAGGATGTGGGGAGGTTGTGCAGGCCAATTTGAATGCAAACCTGCCCCACCAGCGACGCCCCAGGCACCGTGCACCGCCTACCCCGCCAAATGGCACACCGCCTCGATGTTGTTGCCCTCGGGGTCGATGACGAAGGCGCCGTAGTAGTGCGGGTGGTAGTCGGGGCGCAGGCCGGGTGCGCCGTTGTCCTTGCCGCCGGCGGCGATGGCGGCGGCGTAGAAGGCGTCTACCTGGGCGCGGGTCTGGGCCTTCCAGGCCAGGTGGCAGCCGGTGGTGGCTGGCGGACCGCCGTAGGGGGAGGGGCCGTCGATGAACCACACGTCGGCCTTTTTGCCGTCGGGTTCGGCGGGGTCGGGGTAGGCGAACCCGAGGATGTTCATGCCGTAGTTGCCCTCGAAGGAAACGCTGTAGCCCAGGGGCGCGAGGGCTGCGCTGTAGAACGCCTTGGCGCGCTGGATGTCGGTGACGCGGAAGGTCATGTGGTCAAGCATGGGGTGGCTCCTGTATGGGATGGGCGTGCGCGATTCGCACTGCGATACTGTAAATGTATCCAGTAATTTTTGGCAAGTGGCTTGTGGCCCAGGGGCCGGCGCGATGGGCCGCCGTGGCGTGCCCTCAGGCCACGCAGGTCTGGTTGCGCCCCTGCGCCTTGGCCTGGTACAGCGCCTTGTCGGCGCGCGCCAGCATGGCGTCCAGCGTGTCGCCCGGGTTTTGCCAGGTGGCGATGCCAATGCTGAGCTGGCAGTCGAGCGCATGGCCGGTAGCCAGTGCCGCATGAATGCGCTCTGCCACGGGCAGCGCTGCGTCGATGGCAGTGTTGGGCAGCAGCACCAGAAATTCCTCGCCGCCATAGCGTCCAAAGCGGTCGGCGCGGCGCAGGGCGGCGCGGGTGCATTCGACAAAGTGCACCAGCACCCGGTCGCCATGCTGGTGGCCGTGGGTGTCGTTCACCGACTTGAAATGATCGAGGTCGATCATCATCAGCGAGAACGCCTGCCCGTAGCGCAGGCTGCGCTCGTGCTCGTCCTCGCAGAAATCGAGAATGGCGCGGCGGTTGAGGGTGCCGGTCAGCGCATCGTGCGTGGCCATGTGTTCCAGCTCGGTGCGCACACGGTCCGTGGCCATGAGCACTGCGCCAATGGAAAGCAGCAGCACGGCCAGCACATAGGCGCCGAGGTAGAAGGACTGCACGGTAGAGGCGTCCATCAGGTCGCCGACTTCGGGTACAGACAGTACGCTTTGCAGCCGCACCAGCAGCACGCACAGGTGCAGCGCCAGGGTCACCTGCACCATGCGCACCGGGAAATTGCGGTTGCCGCTCTGCCAAAGAAACACCAACGTGCTGCTGTGGACCACGGCGATGGCCGCAGTGACAATGGCTACGCGCATGCGGTAGGACGGCTCGGGCCCGGCAAACCAGGCCAGGCACAGCATGACCAGCGCAAACGCAACCACGATTCGGCGCCATTTGACGGGTTGACCGAAGAACCGGCGGCAGCCCACATGGAACAGGACGAAACCCAGCAAGATCAGTCCGTTGCCCAGCCAGCGCCCCATTTCTTGAGGCCATGGACCGGGAACGGCGAACAAAACCGTGGCAATCAGCCAGACGGCGGGAGCCAGTGCCCAGTAGCCCAGCCCCAGGATGCTGGGCGGGTAGTAGCGCCGCATGAAGCCCAGCATCAGTCCCATCACCAATGCCATGAAGCCGCCCATGGCAATCAAGGAGCGCGGGTCAAGGGAATTCATTCGTTGAGGTTGTGGGGGACGCAGGCGGGTGGTGAATTTCAGTATAGCCAGCGGCGTGCATGCTCCTGCGGGTGGCGTGCTTTGCAATATTTGGCAGTTTGTAGGCTGTATCGCTTACAAACAAATGACTTATAGCTACAAAATAGATAGCTATGCACAGGCCTTAGGGGCGCGGTGTTTTCGGCTGGTAGTCGCAATACGGCGCGACCACGCACTCCCAGCAGCGCGGTTTGCGCGCCTGGCAGACGTAGCGGCCCAGCAAGATCAGCCAGTGGTGCGAGTTCACGGCGTATTCGGGTGGCACGCGTTTCATCAGCTGCATTTCCACGGCCAGGGGCGTTTTTCCAGGCGCCAGCCCCGTGCGGTTGCTGACCCGAAAGATATGCGTGTCCACGGCCATGGTGGGCTGGCCAAAGGCCACGTTCAGCACCACGTTGGCCGTTTTGCGGCCTACGCCGGGCAAGGTCTCAAGCGCTTCGCGTGTATCTGGCACCTGGCCGCCGTGCTGCGTGACCAGCATGCGGCAGGTTTCCATCAGATGGCGCGCCTTGCTGTGGTACAGGCCGATGGTCTTGATGTGGTCCTCCAGGGCGTCGAGCCCCAGATCAAGAATGGCTTGCGGCGTGTTCGCTATGGGGAACAGTCTGCGCGTGGCCTTGTTCACGCCTACGTCGGTGGCCTGGGCGGAGAGCAGCACGGCCGCAAGCAGTTCGAACGCGCTGGTGTATTCCAGTTCGGTTCGCGGTTCGGGGTTGGCTGCCTTGAGGGAAGCAAAGAAGGGTTCGATCAGGGCGGTTTTCATGGCGGATGGAGGCGAGCGGCGCAGCGCGGCCACTATAGAAGATCGAGGAAGCCGCGCTGGCGTGGTGCGCTGCACTGTCAAAATGGGGTGGCCGTTACCGGCTGCGCTGTCGCCCACCGATCGCGCGGTTTTGCCAATGTTGGGCGCCATCAGAATCCGGATTCCCCATGCGTGTCGTTTTGCTGACGCTGCTTTCCATGCTGGCCTTTGCTGCCAACTCGCTGCTGTGCCGCCTGGCGCTCAAGAGCGGGTCGATTGACCCCGCCAGTTTTGCCGCCATCCGCCTGGCCTCGGGGGCGGCGATGCTGGTGCTGGTGATGCGCGTTCGCCGCGTCTCGCCGGTGGCCCATGGCAGCTGGGCGGCGGCCTTCTGGTTGTTCGCTTATGCCGCGACGTTCTCGCTGGCCTATGTGCGTCTGCCTGCGGGCGTGGGGGCGCTGCTGCTGTTTGGGGCGGTGCAGGCCACGATGGTGGGTGCAGGACTGTGGCGTGGGGAGCGCCTGTCCCACCGCCAGTGGCTGGGGTTGGCGCTGGCCATGGGCGGGCTGGTAGCGCTGCTGTTGCCGGGTTTGAGCGCGCCGCCACCCGGCAGCGCTGCCCTGATGCTGGCGGCCGGGGTCGGTTGGGGCGCGTATTCGCTGCACGGAAAGAAGGCGCTCAATGCCGGCGCGGCGACCGCCGGCAACTTTGTGCGGGCCGTGCCATTGGCCGCGTTGCTGGTGGCCGTGTCCGCACCGCAGTGGTCGTTCAGCAGGATGGGTTTGGTGCTTGCCTTGTGCTCGGGTGCCATTACCTCCGGTCTGGGTTACATCGTCTGGTACACCGTGCTGCCGCGCTTGCGCTCCAGTGCTGCCGCCACCGTGCAGCTGAGCGTGCCGCTGCTGGCGGCGCTCGGCGGAACGCTGCTGCTGGGAGAAGACTGGACGCAGCGCCTGGCTTGGACCGGCCTGGCGATTCTGGGCGGCATCGCGCTGGTGGTCATGGCCCCCAGGCGGAGCGTGTGAGCGGGCTGGTCACGGCGTTGGGCGTCAGCGTTTCGCCGCGCGCCGGCTCCACCAGGTGAACGCGTCTTCCTGCAGTTCGATGTCGAGTTCTGCCACCCGCGCCTGCATGCGCTCCTGCGCCTGCGCCACCGCCAGGTTGTAGACCGCGGGGCCAATGTCGGCGAGGAAGAAGTTCAGCAAGGCGCCTGCGGCCATGTTGCCGATGCGCTCGCCGTGTTCTTCCGAGAAGTAGCGCTCGATGGAGGCAATGGCCGCAGTGCGGGTCTCTTTGGGCAGTTCGATGGGCATGGCAGGCAGTCTACGGCGCGTCCTGTGCCAACGCAGGAATCCCGCGCGCTGTTTTGGGACAATGGCGGCCAGACTATCGTGAGACACCACCGAGACCCACCATGCCCCTGCAATTTGCCGACCGCCTGAACAACGTAGAAACCTCTGCCATCCGCGAGCTTTTCAAGCTGCTGGGCAAGCCCGGGATCATCAGCTTTGCCGGGGGGTTCCCGGACAGCGCCATGTTCGACGTGGACGGCATTCGCGCCGCCAGCAACGCAGCCCTCGACCAGGAGCCCGGCGCGGCGTTGCAGTACGGCGCCACCGAGGGCTACCAGCCGCTGCGCGAGCAGCTCGCCGCCTTCATGGCCAGCAAGGGCGCGCGGAATGTCGCGCCCGAGAACCTCATCGTCACCACCGGCAGCCAGCAGGCACTCGATTTGCTGGGCAAGACGCTGATCAGCCCCGGTGACAAGGTGATCGTCGAAGGCCCTACGTTTCTGGCCACCATCCAGTGTTTTCGCCTGTACGGTGCCGAACTCATCAGCGCCCCCATCGATGCCGACGGCGTGCAGACCGATGTGCTGGAGCAGCTCATTGCCGAGCACAAGCCGAAGTTTGTTTACCTGATTCCCACTTTTGGCAACCCCAGCGGTGCGCTGCTGCCGCTCGAACGCCGCAAGAAGGTGTTGGAGCTGGCCGTCAAGTACCACACCCTGGTGGTGGAAGACGACCCCTATGGCGACCTGTATTTCGGCGAGGCGCCGCCGCCCAGCCTGTTGGCGCTCTCTGCCCAGGTGCCCGGCAGCCGTGAGCTGCTGGTGCATTGCGGATCGCTCAGCAAGGTGCTCTCGCCCGGCCTGCGCGTGGGCTGGATGATTGCCCCGCCCGAGTTGCTGGCCAAGGCCACCATGTGCAAGCAATTCAGCGATGCCCACACCAGCACGTTTGCCCAGGCCACGGCCGCGCAGTACCTCAAGGCCGGCCGCATGCCTGCCACGCTGGCCAGGGTGCGCGCGGTGTACGCCGAACGCGCCCAGGCCATGGGCGATGCGCTGCGCAAGGATCTGGGCGATGCCATCGCGTTCGTGCAGCCCGAGGGTGGCTTGTTTGTCTGGGCGCGCCTGACGGGCGCGGGCGGCAAGGTGGCAGACGGCAATGTCTTTGCCAAGCGCGCCATCGAAAAGGGCGTGGCTTTTGTGCCGGGCACGCCGTTCTTCTGCGCCCAGCCCGACAACGCCACGCTGCGCCTGTCGTTCGCCACCGCCGACGTGGACAAGATTCGCGAAGGCGTGGCGCGGCTGGCGCAGGCGCTGTGAGCGCCATGGCCGGCATGGAGACCGATCCGCACGCCGCAGCCCGGCTGGAGAATCTGGAGGTCAAGCTCAGCTACATGGAAGACCTGCTGGACGAACTCAACCTCGTCATTTACCGCCAGCGCGAGCAGATGGACCAGTTGGCGCGCGAAGTGGCGCAGTTGCGCCAGCGCTCGCCCGATGGAGAGGGCAGCACGCCGCGCGATCCGCGCGACGAACTGCCGCCGCACTACTGAGTGCTTTGCAATTGAGCCTCTTGCCTTCTGCTTGGGCAGAGCGTTTTAGAAATACTAAATCGATAGCTGCTAAAGCTTATGGGATAAGCGCTAGAGGCCTATTTGACCTAAAGTTTTGAATCGATGGATGCGCTTGGCTCTTCAGGCAAGACGTTGATCGCGAGTTGATCGCGTCCGCTGCGCTTGGCGCTGTAGAGCGACTGGTCGGCGCGATCGAGCAATTGGTGAAGGCTTTGGTCTGGCGCGAGCAGCGTCGCCAGCCCAATGCTCACCGTAATACCAAACGCTTCGCCTGCGACGGTTGCCAGGCGCATTGCCCGGGTGCCTTCCAGAATCCGCGTGGCGACCTCGGTGGCGCTGGCGGTGCCGGTCTGCGGCAGCAGCACGCAAAACTCTTCTCCGCCCAGGCGTCCCACGGTGTCGCTGCCACGCAGCTGTTCGCGCACCGCCTGGGCAAAGGCCACCAGCACGCGGTCGCCTTCGAGGTGACCGTAGCGATCGTTCACGCTCTTGAAATGGTCCAGATCAAGCATCAACAGGCACATGGGCGCGCCTTGGCGGCGCGCCTGCGCATAGGTGCGCTCGGCAAGGTCAAGAAATGCGCGCCGGTTGGTCATGCCCGTCAGCATGTCGGTGGTGGCCAGGCGCTGCAGCTCGCGCTCCAGGTTCTTGCGCTGCGTCACGTCTCGGTAAATGCCTTCCACACCGGCAAACTCGCCGTTGTGGTCGAACAAGGCGTGGCTGCTGATCGAGATGTCGATCACGCGCCCATCCTTGCGCACCATTTGCCCGGAAAAATCCGCTACTTCTCCATGCGTTGCGATCGCCGCTTTGAAGGCGTCGCGGTCACTGCTCTGCGGGTAATACGCTTCGGCGGTGTGGCCCTCGATTTCGTGCGGCTCGTAGCCCAGCACCCGGCGCACGCCCGGGCCCACGTGCTGCACCACACCCTGGGCGTTGGTGCGGTAGTACACGTCCTGCATGCTCTCGAAAAGGCGCCGGAAGTTCTGCTCGCTCTCGCGCAGCTGCTCCTGGATTTCACTCTGGTGTGTCATGTCCATGCCGCACATCAGCACGGCGGGCGCGCCGTCCACGTTCAAGGCGATGCTCGAGATCAGCACCATGCGCAAGTTGCCCCGGCAGGTGTGAATGCGAAATTCTGATGGCTTGTTGGGAGCGCTGGCGCCCGCTTGGGCGGATTCGCTGACGCGATGAATGCGCTCGCTGGAGCGCTGTTTGTCCAGCGGATGCACGAACTCGTTGGTGGTGTGCCCGAGCAAGGCCTGTGGCGAATCGGCTTCAAACAGTGCGATACAGGCCGGATTGGCGTAGACGATCACGTCATTTCGACTCAGCAACACAGCGCCGGGCAGGGCGTGCAGCAGTTCAGTCAAGTCGGACATCGTGAGAGGGCGAAGCGCAAATGGGCTTCTATTGTGACATTTTGTGTGAAACGGCCTGAGCATAGGCCTTTGGGGAGTGGGTGCAAGGGCGGTACCATTGGCCATGAAGAAAACTTTTGCCCTGCATGCCGAAGGGCAGCATCCCGATCGGCGCCTCGAATCCATCAAACACGAAATCCGCAAATACCTGCGCCGTGAGCGTGGCAAGGCCTTGCCCGAAGGGGCCGATCTGTGGGATTTCGATTGCCGCTTTGCCGTGCCCCCGCAAGAGCCCGCCGTGGTGGCCTTGGCCGATGTGATGGGCTTGATCGACGGCGCCGTGGCCGCCCAGGCCGATCACTTTTATCTGGAGCTGCTGGCGCGCCCGGCCCAGCGGCCACCGCGCCCGCAGGCGGACGACGGCGTGCCGCCCACAGCGGCCCCCTACTTGGGCGATTGACCGCAGGCGCCGTCGGGCGAGGGATCCAGCGGTGGCAGCAGACCTGCCGCGCGCAGCTTGTCTTTCTTGCTAGGGCGTTTGCCCTTGATGCCGCCCACGCCCGCCTCGGTGCCGGAGCCGGGTGCGGCCGGCGCTGCAGTGGGCTCAAACCCGGCTAGCCGCTCACGCTCCAACTGGACGCCCAGGCGCTTTTCAATCAGGCGCATATGCGCTTCGCTCTCGGGCGTGACGAAGCTCAGCGCCAGGCCAGCCTCGCCGGCGCGTCCGGTGCGGCCAATGCGGTGGACATAGTCAGAAGGTGATCGCGGCAAATCGAAGTTGACGACGGCGGGCAATTGCGCGATGTCGAGGCCGCGCGCGGCCAGATCGGTGGTCAGCACCACCTGCCAGCGCTCGGCTTTGAATTCTTCAAGCACCTGCCGGCGCGCTCCCTGGCTCAGACCGCCGTGAAATGGTGTCGCAAAAATGCCGGCCTTGTAGAGCTTTTCGGCCACATGTTCGGCCGCGTACTGCGTGGCCACGAACACCAGCACCCGGCTCCAGCCTTCCTGCACCAACAAATGGCGCAGCAACTGCGTGCGCTGCGCTGCGTCCACAGCGATGCTGCGCTGGACGATGTCCGGCGCCTCGGCAGGTGCATCCACCCGGATGCGCACCGGCTCGCGCAGCAAGGCCCGGGCAAGCGTCTGCACTTTGCCGGGAAAGGTGGCCGAGAGCAGCAGGTTTTGCCGCGCCGCCGGCAGCAGCGCCAGCACGCGCGCCAGTTCGTCGGCAAAACCCAGGTCGAGCAGCCGGTCGGCTTCGTCCAGCACCAGGGTCTGCACTTGGTCCAGGCGCAAGGCGTTGTGCTCCACCAGGTCCAGCAGGCGCCCGGGTGTGGCCACGACGACGTCGGCGCCGCCGCGCAGCGCCATCATTTGTGGGTTGATCGAGACGCCGCCAAAGGCCAGTGCGACTTCCACGCGCCGGGGCAGGGCAACGGCAAAGTCGCGCAGCACGGCCGCGCATTGCACCGCCAGCTCGCGCGTAGGCACCAGCACCAGGGCACGCACCGGGCGAGGTTGCGCGTTGGGCGCTTGCACGAGGCGCTGGAGCAAGGGTAGGGCGAAGGCAGCCGTTTTGCCCGAGCCCGTGGGTGCCTGGGCCAGCACGTCGCGCCCTTGCAGCACGGCGGGGAGCATTTCGGTCTGAACCTGCGTGGGGGCTGCGTATCCCTTGGCTTGGGCCGCTTGCGCGAGAGTGGGTAAGAGCCCAAGGGCAGAAAATGGCATGGGATGCGGGAGCAGTGAAGGGGCCGATGGCAGGAAGGAAGTTTTGGGCGCTGGACGGCCCAAATGCGTGCTGGGAGAAGCGGGGGATTGTGCGCCAGCCGCCATAATCGCGCGGCATGAACCTTGTCTACGATCCGGGCGTCATTGTCCACAGCATCCAGTTGGCGGTGGCGCCGGTGTTTTTGCTGACGGCCGTGTCGGCAATGATCGGCACCGTAGCCAACCGCCTGGCGCGCATCGTGGACCGCGCGCGCGTGCTGGAGGCGTTTTTGCATAGCGCCACGCAAGGGGAGGTTGCTCCCCCGGTCTATCGCGAGCTGTCCCTGCTGCGCACGCGCGGCTGGCTGGTGACCTTGTGTATTGGCCTGCTCACGCTGTGCGGGTTTTTGATCGGCCTGACGATTCTCTTTTTGTTTCTTGGGCAGACCACCGAATTCGACAGCCCAAGCTGGGCGGTGGGCAGCTTTCTGGCCGGTGTGATGTCGTTCTTGCTGGCGCTGGTGCTGTTTTTCGTGGAGACGGTGGCCGCCACCCGCATACTTAATTTCGGCCGCAGACCAAGGCATCCATGAGCCGCATGTCATCGCTCTCGGACTTGGGCGGGCTGGTCTATTCGACCGATTCCGGCCGCATGTGCCCGGCGTGCCGCCAGGCCATCGCCGCTTGCGTGTGCGCGCAGACCAGGGTGGCGCCTGCGGGCGACGGCACCGCCCGCGTGTCCTGCGACACCAAGGGGCGGCGCGGCAAGGCCGTGACGGTGGTGCGCGGGCTCGCGCTGGAGCAAGGCGAGATGGCTGATCTGGCCCGCGCTCTCAAGACAGCCTGCGGTGTGGGCGGCACGCTCAAAGACGGCGTCATTGAACTGCAGGGAGAGCATGTGGAGCGTGTGCTGGCCGAGCTGGCTGCGCGCAGCCTGCGTGCAAAACGCTCCGGCTGATCGTCATGCACCCGCATCGGGTGTCAGAGACTTGCGCGCTGCCGCCATGACGCACTGCGTCAATCGCTCCAGCGGCGCCTGGGCGCTGCGCAGGTGCACCCAGAACAGCGGCATCGACAAGCGCGCACCGGGCACCACGGGGACGAGCCGGCCCGACGCCAATTGGCTCTCGATCAGGGCCACCGGGTGCATGCCCCAGCCCAGGCCGTGTTCGCAGCCACGCACATAGCCGTCGTTCGAGGGGACATAGTGGCGCGGTGGGTGCGCGCGTGCGGGCAGGCCCTGGGCTTGCAGCCATTGCTCCTGCAGCCGGTCCTTGGGGCCGAAGCTGAGCATGGGCGCCGCAGCCAGCGCCTCGGCGCTCGCGCCCTGCGGCCAGTGGCTTGCAGCAAAACCGGGGCTCGCGGCCGCCACGTAGGCCATGGAACCCAGGGGCCAACTGTTGCAGCCCGCAATGCTGGTGCGCGACGCTGTCACGGCAGCGAGCACTTCGCCATCGCGCAGCCGCTGGGCGGTGTGGTCCTGGTCGTCAATGCGCAGATCCAGCAACTCATTGCCTGCGTCGGCAAAGGCGGCCACGGCATCCATGAACCAGGTGGACAGAGAGTCGGCATTCACCGCGAGCTGCAGTGTGGGCGAAGCTGTGGCTTGCCCGTCATGCAGGCCAGGGTGGTTGCGCCGCAGGCTGTTTTCCAGCAAGGCCACCTGCTCGAAGTGCAGGCACAGCTGCCGCCCAGCGTCGGTGCCTGTGCAGGGCGAGCCGCGCAGCACCAGCACCTGCCCCATTCGCTCTTCCAGCTGCTTGATGCGCTGCGAAATCGCCGAAGGCGTCACATGCAGGCGCCGCGCCGCGCGCTCGAAGCTGCCTTCGCGCAGCACCGCTGCGAGCGCCTCCAGAGCGGCGTAGTCAAACATTAGTAATGCTTAGGCTTAGTTAAGAAAATGAAGTGTACTTAAATTTAGAGGGCACGCAAAATCGAGTGCATGTGGATGACGGAAACTGTTTCTTCCTGGCTCGCCGGTTTCACCGTGTGCTTTGCATTGGTGGCCTCCATCGGTGCGCAAAACCTTTTTGTGCTGCGCCAGGCGGTCACAGGCCGGCATGTCAGCGTGTGCGTGGCCTGGTGTGTGCTCAGCGATGCGCTGCTGGTGGGAGCGGGCGTAGCGGGGATGGCGCAGTTGCTTGCGCACATGCCCGTGCTTGCGCAAGCGCTGAGTCTGGGCGGAGCCGTGTTTCTGCTGTGCTACGGGCTGCTCGCCTGGTCCCGTCTGTTGCCTTGGCGCGGTGGGGCCGAAGCCAAGCAGACCGCTGCCGACCCGCCCTCGCGCCGGGCCGTGCTGGGCGCGCTGGCGGCCATTACCTTGCTCAATCCGCACGTCTATCTGGACACCGTGGTGCTGATGGGTTCCATGGGTGCGCGCCAACCCGGCGCGTTCCAGGCAGCGTTTGTAGCCGGGGCAGCATCGGCCAGTCTGGCGTGGTTTCTGTGCCTGGCCTTTGCCGGGCGCAAGCTTCAGGCCGTTTTCGCGCGGCCACAAGCATGGCGTGCGCTGGACGCGCTCACCGGCGCCATGATGTTGGCGCTGGCGTGGTGGGTTTGGACGGGAGCGCAGGCGGGTTGAACCCCAGCGCTCCGTTATGCATCCGCGCGGGCGCGGTGCTCAGCTGCAGCCGCAGGAGGTGCCGCAGTCGCTGTTGCCTGCCGCTTCCGGTTCAAACTGGGGAAAGAGCACGTTGTTTTCCGTATGGATGTGGCTGATCAGGTCGTCGGCAAATTGTCCAATACCGGTGTAGAGCGCGCGCCAGGTGTTGCACGCGCCCGCGGGCGGGTTGGCGTCGTTCGTCAGCGCCATCAGTCGCTCCAGTTCGGCGCCATGGTCCACGTGCTCGGCACGCATCATGCCGATGGGCTGGCTGACGAAGGGGTTGCCACCCGCCTTGAGCATGGGAAACAGAATCGCTTCTTCCTTGTGCATGTGCGTGAACAGTTCGGTCTGCATGGCTTCGAGCAAGTCGCCCAGACCGGCTGGAACATGGGGGTTCTCGCGGTGCACGGCTTCGACGCGCCGCGCCATGCGAATCAACTCGGGCAATTGCTGGCGATGCACGTCATGAAAGCGCGTGACGATGTAATCCACCAGTTGCGCAGGTGTGGCCGCTTCGGGCGCAGTGGCTGGCTGTTGCAGGGCCGAGAGTTCCGCCAGCACCGAATCAAGCGCCAGGCCCTTGTCGGCCACAGCCTGTGCCAGCGCCACGTTTCCACCACAGCAGAAGTCAAGTTTGAGCCGGCGAAACACGGCAGTGGCGCCCGGAACCTGCACGGCGATGCTGCCAATGCTTGCATCGGGCGAAACGGCGGCTGCGGATTCAAGGGAGTCAACTCGTGCATTCATGGGGTAAGTCCTTAAAGAGGCATATTGCATGAATATTTTATCGCAATAAAATTCCTTCTCGATTCCCCTTTTCTGAATGAAAGCTTGCTAATGCGCCTGACCCAGTGGACGGACTACACCCTGCGCGTGCTGATGTACTGCGCAGCAAGCGATGGACGTGCGCAGCCTGTAACGATCACCGAGGTGGCAGAAAGCTACGGCATTTCGCGCAGCCATTTGACCAAGATCGTGCAGCAGCTCTCGGCCGCGGGCCTGCTGGAGACCACGCGGGGGCGCGGCGGCGGCATGCGCCTGATGCGCCCGGCCAATGAGATCAATGTGGGCGAAGTGGTGCGCGCCACCGAAACCGATTTCACTTTGGTCGAGTGCTTTGATGCGGCCAGCAACCAGTGCCGGCTCAGCAGCCACTGCCAACTGCAAGGTATTTTGGGCCAGGCCATGGGCAGCTTCTTTCGTGTGCTGGACCGCTACACCTTGGCCGATTTGCTGGTAGTGCCCGAGCGTGCCGCAGCAGACCCGCAAGGCGAGAGCGTCGTTCGGCTGGTGCCTGGTTTGCCCGGCCGCAGTGTGCAGGCGCAGGAAACGCCTGCACTGCCTACGTTCGGCTTTGGCGAAGCACTTCCAGCAAGCGATCCAGACCACCCTCGTTGATGGCTACGCGGGCTTGCGCCCGCACGGCCGGCTTGGCGTGGTAGGCCACGGACAGCCCAGCCGCACCCATCATCGGCAGATCGTTGGCGCCGTCGCCGACGGCAATGGTTTGGGTGGGCGAGATGCGCATGAACGACGCGAGTTCGAGCAAACTGCGTCGCTTTTCCGCGCCGTCGCAAATGTCGCCCCAGCTTTGGTCCAGCATGCGCCCGGTCAAAGCGCCGTCCTTTACGTCGAGCAGGTTCGAACGTGCGAAATCGATGCCCAGACTGGCACGCACGCGGTCGGCAAAAAAGGTGAACCCGCCCGACACCAGCAGCGTTGTGAGCCCGGCAGCACTGGCGGCAGACACCAGCGTCTGCGCCCCCGGATTCAAGCGCAGGCGCTGGCTGTAGACCTGCTCCAGGTGCGCTACGGGCACGCCCTTGAGCAAAGCCACGCGCTGGCGCAGGCTTTCTTTGTAGTCGGTGATCACCCCCTGCATGGCCGCTTCGGTGATGGCCGCCACCTCGGCCTTGCGGCCGGCGGCATCGGCGATTTCGTCCACACATTCGATGTTGATGAGCGTGGAATCCATATCGAACGCGATCAGCCGGTAGTCGGCCAGATTCAGCGGTGCGTCAATGCCCTGGACGATCAGGCCGGGTGCAAATTCAGTCGGGTGTGTCATGGGTGGAGGGTGGTTTGGGCAAATAAAGCGTGTCGGACCAGGTGGCAAGCCAGGTCGGCTTGAAGGCGACAAAAATGGCGGTGAGCATGCCGGTGACAAAAGCATCGCCCCAGGCGGTAAGCCAGTGCGCCACCAGCGACAGCGCCTTGTCCAGCCCCGGTTGTGCAGGCCCCAGCCATTGCAGCAGCGCGCTGGCAGCAAACAGGCAAACGGCAGCGCCGAGAAAACCACGCCCGAGAACGTAAACAAAGAGGTGGGGGCCAACGAGGCGGCGAATGCCTGCGCCCAATCCCAGCGCCAGGGTGGCGGGCAGCACGCCGCGCCAGAACGCCAGCGTCACGACCACCTCCCACGTCTGGTTCCCGAGCAAGCCCGCCAGCACGGCGACGAGACACAAGGTGGGCACCGCAAGCGGCCAGCCCAGCATCAGCAGCACCAGGCAGGCCAGAGACCAGTGCAACTGCAGCGGCATGGTATGCAGCCAGGGCAGGGCCCAGAGCCAGGGCAGAACTACCAGGCTGCCGAGCAAAGGGGAGATCAGCGCGCCACCGCGCAGAAACTGCCACGGGCGCATCCACAGCGCAACCACCAGGGCCAGGGCCAACAGCAGTTCGGTGCTCAGCAGCAGCATGGCTTTTCAACGAATGGTGGCGTGTGCGTTCAATCCGCCAGCGTAACTATCACCGGCGCATGGTCGCTGGGTTGCGGGTTCTTGCGCGGCGCCCGGTCAATGTGGCAGGCGCGCACCGCTGGCTGCAAAGCCTGACTTACCAGAATATGGTCAATACGCAGGCCCCGGTTTTTCTGGAAACCCAGCATGCGATAGTCCCACCACGAATAGCTCTTGTCCGGTTGCTCGAACATGCGGTAAGCATCGGCAAGGCCCAGCGCCAGCAGCGCCTGGAAATGCGCACGCTCTTCTTTGGTGTGGTGAATGGTGTCTGCCAGGCCCACCGGATCGTAAGAATCCCGGTCTTGCGGCGCCACGTTGAAATCGCCCACCAGCACCAAGCGCTCGTGCGCTTGCATTTCGCCGCGCACCCAGTCCTGCAGGGCCTGCAGCCACTGCATCTTGTAGGCGAACTTCTCACTGTCGGGTGCCTGCCCGTTGACAAAGTAGCCATTGATCAACCGCAGCGCGCCGAGCGGTGTGTCGAGCGTGCCGGCAATCACGCGCGCCTGCGTGTCCTGCGAGCCCGGCACGTTGCGCACCACATCGCGCAGCGGGCTGCGGCTCAGGATGGCGACGCCGTTGTAGGTCTTCTGGCCAAACGCGGCGGCTTCGTAGCCTGCCTCCTTCAGCGCATCAAATGGAAACTTGTCGTCGGTGAGCTTGAGTTCCTGCAGGCACAGGGCATCGACCGGATTGGCGGCCAGCCAGGCGAGCACCTGGGGCAGGCGCACGGTCAGGGAGTTGATGTTCCAGGTGGCAATTTGCATGGTCGGTTCGGCACAGTGGCGCGCCTGGCGCGCCGTTCAGCAACGACAGCTGCATCCGGGGATGGAAGCAGCGCGGCTGCCATTGTCCCACTCGCACCTGCTGCGCGGGGCGTGTTCCAGCCTGAAGCGCTGCTGGCCGTTGGCTCTGTTCGCCTGGCCATTTACGCCGTGATCGGTATCGCCAGGCGTGCGCACTGCGGCTTGGCGATTGACGAGTGCGCCTGGAGCCAGTGGGGCGTAGGCCTGATCGTCGCCGCGGCGCTGCTGCCTGCGGGTGCCGCCTGGGCTGCGTCCCGCGGTGTTGCGGGCCAAGCGCGAGCGCGATAGGGCTGCTGGGGCAGGGTGAAACGGCTTGCGCCCGCCTGGGCTGCAGTGATTCCGAAGCCTGTTGCAGAGGCGGATTGAAATTATCAATTTGATAGCATCTATCGCTTATGGAATAAGCGCTAGATGCCAATTTGATAGGTATTTTCTCCCCTACGCACTTCCGCTGCTCGCCCGTTGGCTGATTTCTTCGCTGGCCAGCGCTGGCGCGTTCAAGCCTTTGCGACGGGGCACCATGTCGTCGTCGAGCAGGCTTTCAACGCGGGCAAAGATCTCGAAGCGGGAAAATGGCTTCTTCATGAAATCGTCGGCCCCGATGCGATTGACGTAGAACTGTTCGATGGCGTGCTCGTTGCCGCTGATCATGATGACCGGTATGTGCTGGTACGCGGGGTTCTTGCGGATCAGGCGCAGGGCATGGAAGCCATTCATGCCGGGCAGGACGATGTCCAGAAAAATCAGATCGGGCAGGTCCTGGTCGAGCAGCGTCAGGCCATGCTCGGCATCCAGCGCTTCGCGCGTGCTGCACCCGGCCGAGCGCAGCGCCTTGCGCAAAACGGCGACCACGGTGGGTGAGTCATCGATGATCAGCGCCCGCGTCCCCTTGCGGGCGTTTTTGCGAGGGGACTGGCGGCGCTCCACGGCGCCTGTCGGTTCAGCGCTTGCGACTGCGAGCGGGGCCGGGGCGGTAGGCCTGGGAGGTGGCGTTTTTTTGCGCGCACCGCCCCAGAGTCGATCAAAGATGCTCATGGTGTTGGTTTTTCTTCTCGCAGGGTGGGGCAATTTGCTGAGGCGCAAGTATCCCAGAGACAGGGTGACCAATAAGGGGGTTCGTCCCTATGAATTCCGGGCGGATACCAGGTCTTCAGCCGACGCATCAACCCAGGGCATCGTTCACCTGGTCGTTGAATTCCGCCAGGCTCACGGCGTCGCCGATCTCGCGCGGCAGGGCGTCGCGCACCGAAAATACGCCCAGGATCTTGTCGGCAGGCGACACGATGGGCAGGTGCCGAAAGCCCCGCTCGATCATGATCAGAACGGCTTCGGAGACCTTCATGTCGGGGCCCACCGTTTGCGGGTGCGGCGTCATCACGTCGCAGACCAGGGTGGCCTCGGGGCTCAGCGCCTTGGCCAGCACGCGCGTCATCAGGTCGCGCTCCGTCAGGATGCCCAGGATGGTGCCCAGGGTGTCGAGGATGAGCACGCTGCCGCAGTTGGCGCGCGTCATCACGCAGGCCGCCTCCCAGACGCTGGCTTGGGGCCCCAGGCTCACCACGTGGCGCTGGGAGATCGACTGGAACACGGTGCGTTCGGCCATGGCAGGGCTCCTTTGGCAGGGGACAACAAGGTCAGCGCAGCGATGCGTTGAGTTTTTCCAGCGCTTTGGAGCCAGGGCACAGCTCGGTCGGCCCCAAGCTATTGAGCGGTGCGTCGCTGGTGTTGAGGGACAGGTGCAGGTCGGTGGCCAGCGGGTCGAGGTAGAGCAGGCCGGTCACCACCTCGCCGCGCGCCTGGTGGGCGTTCATGTAGCTGAGCGCGGCGTAGCGGTCGGACGGGTCGTAGTCGGTGTGCAGTTTGCGCAGGCGCAGCAGGGCGCCGTCGTGCTGCTGCACGTCAATCACTTCGCCGGGCGCGTACTGCGCCGTGATCTCGCTGTGCCGGGGCATGAAGTCGATGCGGCTCACGGCCTCGTTGTGCTGGCGCACATAGTCGTAGCTCTTGGTGCTGCCGCTGTGGTTGTTGAAGGTGACGCAGGGGCTGATGACGTCGATGAACGCCGCCCCGCCATGGCCGATGGCACCTTTGATGAGCGGCACGAGTTGCTCCTTGTCGCCCGAAAAGCTGCGCGCCACATAGGTGGCGCCCAGTTGCAGCGCCAGGCCCACCAGGTCCACCGGGCTGTCGTTGTTGACCACGCCCTTCTTGCTGCGCGAACCCCGGTCCGCCGTGGCCGAGAACTGGCCCTTGGTCAGGCCATAGACGCCGTTGTTCTCGACGATATAGGCCATGCGCACGCCCCGGCGCATGGCATTGGCGAACTGGCCCAGGCCGATGGAGGCCGAATCGCCATCGCCCGAGACGCCCAGGTACAGCAGGTCGCGGTTGGCCAGGTTGGCGCCGGTCAGCACCGAGGGCATGCGCCCGTGCACGGTGTTGAAGCCGTGCGAGGCGCCCAGAAAATAATCCGGCGTTTTGGAGCTGCAGCCAATGCCCGAGAGCTTGGCTACGCGGTGGGGTTCAATGTCGAGCTCCCAGCAGGCCTGGATGATGGCCGCCGAGATGGAGTCGTGCCCGCAGCCCGCACACAGGGTAGAGATGCGGCCTTCGTAGTCGCGCCTTGTGTAGCCCACCTTGTTGTGGGTCAGCGTGGGGTGGTGCAGCCGGGGCTTGGCGAGGTAGGTCATGCGGCCTCCTTCAGCGACGCCGTGGCGCCTTGCAGATGGGTCTGAATCGCCTGGGTGATGAAGCGCGCCGTAATCGGCGTGCCGTCGTAGTGCAGCACCTTGACGAGGCGCGCCGGGTCTACGCCCAACTCGTTGACCAGCAGGGCGTGCATCTGGGCGTCGCGGTTCTGTTCGACCACAAAGACCTGCTCGTGCCCGGCGATGAAGCGGTCCACTGATTCCGGGAAAGGGAAGGCGCGCAGGCGCAGGGCGTCGATGTGGATGCCTGCGGCGGTGAGCACATCCAGCGCTTCCTGCATGGCCGGGCTGGTGGAGCCGAAGTACAGCACGCCCAGCGGTGTGGCATGCGCCGCGCTGCGCAGCACGGGCTGGGGCACCAGGTCGGCGGCGGTGCGGAATTTGGCGCAAAGCCGCTCCATGTTGTAGATGTAGTCCGGCCCGCGCTCCGAATAGCGGGCATAGGGGTCGCGCGTGGTGCCGCGCGTGAAGAAGCTGCCCTTGGTGGGGTGCGTGCCGGGGTAGGTGCGCCAGGGAATGCCGTCGCCATCCACGTCCTTGTAGCGGCCAAAATCCTTGCCCGCCGCCAGCTCTTCGGCGGTCATCACCTTGCCCCGGTCGTAGGTACGTGTGTCGTCCCAGGCAAAGGGCTTGCACAGGCGCTGGTTCATGCCGATGTCCAGGTCGGTCATGAGAAAAATGGGGGTTTGCAGCCGGTCGGCCAGGTCCAGCGCTGCTGCCGCGTGTTCAAAGCATTCGTACGGGTCTTCAGGGAACAGCAGCACATGCTTGGTGTCGCCGTGCGAGGCGTAGGCGCAGCTGAGCAGGTCCGACTGCTGGGTGCGCGTGGGCATGCCGGTGGACGGCCCGCCGCGCTGCACGTTGATGATGGTGACCGGAATTTCGGCAAAGTAGGCCAGGCCGATGAACTCCGTCATCAGCGAGATGCCCGGGCCCGAAGTGGCCGTGAAGGCGCGGGCGCCGTTCCAGCCGGCACCCACCACCATGCCGATAGAGGCCAGTTCGTCCTCGGCCTGCACGATGGCGAAGTTGCTGCGGCCGGTGTCCGGGTCGACGCGGAACTTGTCGCAGTATTTCTGGAACGCCTCGGGCACCGACGACGAGGGCGTGATCGGGTACCAGGCCGCCACGGTGGCGCCGCCGTACACGCAGCCCAGGGCGGCTGCGCTGTTGCCGTCGGTAAAAATCAGATCACCCACCTGGTCCGCCCGGCGCACCCGGATGCCCAGGGGCGCCTGCAGATTTGCTTTGACGTAGTCGCGTCCCAGGTGCAGGGCGCGCACGTTGGATTCGAGCAGCATTTCCTTGCCCTTGTACTGTTCGGCAAAGAGCTTCTCAAACACCTCGGCCTCCACGTCGAGCAGCACCGAGAGGGCGCCCACGTAGATGATGTTCTTGAACAACTGGCGCTGGCGCGGCTCGGTGTAGGCGTTGTTGCTGATTTCGGTCAGCGGGACGCCGATGACGGTGATGTCCGTGCGGAATTTGGATGCGGGAATAGGCCGGGTGCTGTCGTAGAACAGGTAGCCGCCGGGCGAGATTTCGGCCACGTCGGCGTCCCAGGTCTGCGGGTTCATGGCCACCATCATGTCCACGCCGCCGCGCCGCCCCGAATAGCCGCGCTCGCATACGCGGGCCTCGTACCAGGTCGGCAAGCCCTGGATGTTGCTGGGGAAGATGTTGCGCGGGCTCACCGGCACGCCCATGCGCAGAATGGCCTTGGCGAAGAGTTCGTTGGCGGACGCCGAGCCCGAGCCATTGACGTTGGCGAACTTGATGACAAAGTCGTTGACGGCTTCAATGGGCTTCATGCGGCCTCCAGCGTGTGTCGGGTGATCTGGGCATCGCGGCAGCCCGGGCCGGCCTGGGTGGTATCCAGTCGAAACTTCTGCATGTCCCAGGCGCCCGTGGGGCAGCGCTCGGCGCACAGGCCGCAGTGCAGGCAAACGTCTTCGTCCTTGACCATGACGCGCTCGGTTTTCAGCGGCGCGGAAACCATCAGCGCTTGTGTCAGGTTCCCGGCGGGGGCCTTCAGCCGCGTGCGCAGCTCGTCCTCTTCGCCATTGAAGGTGAACGTGATGCTGTCCATGGGGCAAATGTCCACGCAGGCGTCGCACTCGATGCAGGTGGAGCGGTTGAACACCGTCTGCACGTCACAGTTCAGGCAGCGGCTGGCCTCTTTGAAGGCGGTGGCGGCGTCGAACCCCAGCTCCACTTCCACCCGGATGCTGGCCAGCGCCACCTCGGCCTTGGCCCATGGCACCTTGAACCGCAGGTCGTTCGAGATGTCGTTGTTGTAGCTCCACTCGTGGATGCCCATCTTGGTGGACATCAGGTTGGTGTGCGGTGCCGGGCGCTGGCGCACGTCTTCGCCGTGCAGAAAGCGGTCGATCGACACGGCCGCCTCGTGCCCCTGCGCTACGGCGGTAATGATGTTTTTCGGGCCGTAGGCCGCATCGCCGCCGAAGAACAGCTGGGGCAGCGTGGATTGAAAGGTGCCCTGTGTGAGCTGCGGCAAGCCCCAGCGGTCAAAGGCAATGCCCAGATCGTCCTCGATCCACGGAAACGCATTTTCCTGGCCCACGGCGATGAGCACCACATCGCAGGGCACGCGCACATCGGGCTCGCCCGTGAGCACCAGGCTGCGGCGGCCCTGTGCGTCGTACTGGGCCTGCACGATCTCGAATGTCATGGCGGTGAGCTGGCCGTTCTTGTGCTCAAAGGCTTTGGGCACATGGAAGTTCAAAATCGGGATGCCCTCGTGCAGGGTGTCTTCCTTTTCCCAGGGCGAGGCTTTCATTTCGTCGAAGCCGCTGCGCACGATGACCTTGACGTCGGTGCCACCCAGGCGCCGCGCGGAGCGGCAGCAGTCCATGGCGGTGTTGCCGCCGCCCAGCACGATGACGCGTGGCGCGACGCTGGTGATGTGCCCAAAGGACACCGAAGCCAGCCAGTCGATGCCGATGTGGATGTTGTCACTGATGTCGCGCCGGCCTGGAATCTCCAGATCGCGCCCGCGCGGCGCGCCGCTGCCCACAAACACCGCGTCGTAGCCTTGTTGCAGCAGCGCGCGCAGCGAGTCCACGCGTTCCTGGTTGCGAAACTGCACGCCCATGTCGAGGATGTAGCCGGTT
>Ga0207971_100092_pt1 | contig 79692 bp, 75 predicted proteins | sample LakWasMet56_HOW8_2_FD_183890 | JGI IMG/M metagenome (GOLD analysis project Ga0207971, IMG submission 183890) | Freshwater sediment methanotrophic microbial communities from Lake Washington under simulated oxygen tension - Sediment Metagenome... | ecosystem: Environmental > Aquatic > Freshwater >... | reverse complement strand
AAGGACTTTGGGTTTAAAAAAGTACAGCACCTAATTTTAAATACTGCTGAAGGACAAATTGATACAGGGAAAACCATTAAAGCTTTGATTAGTAAAGTGAGAACATTGGGTATTGAGATCATAAATGGTATTGATGTGTTAAAAATTGAAGATCATGATAAAAATGTAATTATTCATACTTCAACTAATCTTGACATTGAAACAAAAAAAGTAATTGTTGCAACAAATGGCTTTGCAAAAGAATTATTACCAAACCACCCTGTTTATCCAGCAAGGGCGCAAGTTTTAATTACGGAACCTATAAAGGATTTGAAACTAAAGGGGACATTTCACTATGATGAAGGTTATTATTATTTCCGAAATATTGGTGATCGAATATTATTTGGGGGAGGAAGAAATTTGGATTTCAAAACAGAAGAAACAACAACATTTGGGTTAACACCAATTGTTCAAAATCGATTGGATGAATTATTAAAAAAAATGATTCTACCAGGCATTAAATACAAAATTGATATGCGATGGAGTGGTATAATGGGTGTTGGTCCAGAAAAAAATAGTATTGTAAAAGCTACAAGCAAAAATGTGTTTTGTGCTGTTCGTATGGGCGGAATGGGTGTTGCAATTGGAAGTTTGGTTGGAGAAGAAGTGGCTGAATTGGTCATAAATTCATAATCGTTAAAAAAATTTCAATTCACCACCAAAAACTTAGGTTCGAATGAATTAAAATAATTTCCCTATTTTTATTTTATAATCCATCCAATATCTAATGTATTTATTTTACTACAAGTCATTACGAACTTTTTGTTTACTCATATTAATTAAATTTTCAGTTTGCAACTCCTTGATTGGACAAAACTATCCAAGCTTTACAGCAACTATTTATGATAGTCTTTCTAGCGGCTATTATTTTTTAGGTCCACTTCCATTAGGTACAGGCACTCCCATCAATTCGCCTACTCAAATGATAATCGACCATAATGCAAATGTGGTTTATTATAAAACAGTTGGTTCAGCAATTAATATTGGTGATTTTAAAATCCAAGAAGCAAATGGCCTTATATCCTACAGCACTGCAAACAAATTTAGATTGATGGATAGTACATTTACTATTATCGATTCTGTAAGATGCAAAGCAGGTATCATTCCTGATGACCATGACATGCAAGTGCTTCCCAATGGACATTTTTTATTAATCGGATATGAAAATGTTACAATGGATTTAAGTTCTTATAATTTATTTAGTGGAACAGGTGCACCAGGAAGTGCAACTGCAACGGTACGTTTTGGTGTTATTCAAGAACAAGATGCAAATAAAAATATTGTTTTTGAATGGCATTCAAAAGATTATTTTTCATTTTCTGAGATGGATACAAAATGGATATCAAGTCCAACATTTGTGGATTTTACTCACTTTAATGCAGTAGAATTAGATCAAGATGGAAACCTACTAGTATCTTCTCGGCACCTAAATGAGATAACTAAAATCAATAGAACCACCGGTTCAGTTATGTGGCGATTGGGAGGCAATGCGAATCAGTTTACATTTACAAATGATTCTGAAATGTTTAAAGCGCAACATGATATTAGAAGAATTGCCAATGGGAACATTACTCTTTTTGATAATGGAGAACCAGGTACTCCATTTCATCCTGCAACAGCAAAAGAGTATCAATTAGACGAAACGAATTTAACAGCAACATTGGTATGGAGCTATGTAAACAATCCTTCTATTTATAGTACTGCTATGGGAAATATGCAACGTCATGCCAATGGAAATACACTTGTAAATTATGGATGGTATAGAGGATCCAATACCTTATTTACGGTTGTTAATCCAGCAGGAGCAAAAGTATTCGAATTGTCTTTTCCTGATTCACTTCGATCTTACCGCTCCTTCTTTTATCCTGAGTTACCTTTTGGATTAATTCGTCCAATTATAAACTGTACTGAAATTAGTGGTCAATTTTATTTAGATGCTGGACCAGGATATTCAAGTTATAAATGGTCGAATGGAGCCACCACACAACTAATTCCAATTACGTCTACAGGCTCTTATTCAGTTTTTGTACCCATCGGAACGGGTGGATTTATTAGTGCCGAAAACTATATAGTTTCGAATATCTTATCACCTTGTACTTCAACTTCTATTGATGAAAATATCATTGAAAATGTTGGTGTGTTTCCAAATCCAATTGTTGACAGAATTAATTTAAAAGGTTTACCTAATTTAATTAATGCTGAAATTATTAATTCAATGGGACAAACTATTTGGAATGGAAATGAAATTGAAAATGTAGATTTTAATTTTTTGTTATCAGGAGTTTACGTCATTAAACTTAGTTCTACAAACACCCAATATTTCGTAAAATTCATCAAGCAATAAAAGATGTATATTGACTAAAAATGAATCAGGAAAATAAAACCAAACAAGCCGTTTCAGTATTTGATAAGCATGCTCACTATTACCAAGAGCGATTTATGGATACATCATTATACTGGGATACTTTTGAGATTTTTTGTGAAAACATCAAACCAGAAGATGCTGAAATTTTAGAAGTTGCATGCGGCCCTGGTAACATAACCAAATACATTCTTGACAAACATCCTGATTATAAAATTACGGGAACAGATTTGGCGCCAACCATGATTGAACTTGCAAAGAAAAACAATCCAACAGCAAGCTTTAAATTAATGGATGGCAGAGCAATAAAATCACTCAACAAAAAATACGATGGTATAATAAGTGGTTTCTTTTTCCCATACTTATCAAAAGAAGACACCATTCAATTCATTGAGGATGCATCAAAAATATTAAATTCCAATGGTGTTTTATACATCAGTACAATGGAAAATGATTATAATAAATCGGGCTTGCAAAAGGGTAGCAAAGGAGATGAAATTTATATGCATTATCACCAATCTGATTATTTAACAGAAGCCTTAATCAAAATGAATTTAAAAATCATTGATGTTCAACGAAAAGAATCTTTTACTACTACAGGAATTAAGACAGTTGATCTAATCATTATCTCCCAGAAATTAAATTAGACCACCAACTTCAATTCACAAAACCAAAAGCCCTTTGTGTTTGAATCTTCCAACGCTATTTCCAATGGTTTATAAATTTTTTCACCAATACTAAACATTACTGGTGCTTTAAATAATGGACCATCATAGCAGAATGTATGAAACTCACCATTTTCTCCGCATGGGTCTACTGTTGCAGGAAGGGAAGCAACAAATTCATTCGTTAATTCAACTCCTACATTTTCCTCATTTAAAAATCCATCATTCACACAGCAGGTAATTGTTTTAAATTTCAATTCAATAAATTCATTTATCAATTCAGCAGTATCTCTTTTCCATAATGGGAACTCTGCAACAAAGCCAATCTTCGCTAAATTGTTTTCTCTATAATTACGTAAATCTTCTAAAAAAATATCTCCAAAAATTATTTTAGTAATCCCTTTTGATTTGTATCCCAACAACACCTCCTCCATCCTTCTTTCATATTCCGAATTAGTACCCTCTTTCACATACATTTTAATTAATGGCAAACCTATGCTATCAGCCTGAACCTCCAATAACTCTTCTCGAATACCATGCATCGAAACACGTTTGTAGTGTTCATTTAAAGTTGTTAGTAATGCTACAACTTCAAACTTATCGTCTTGTATAGTTTTATATAAAGCCAGAGCGGAGTCCTTTCCTCCGCTCCAACAAAATATTACTTTCTCTTTGGACATCATTATTTGAAATAAAAATTCCCAGGTATAACCCCAACAGTAATACTATCAATTGTAACACCTGCTGATGTATATCGAATTACTTTTCCATTGCTTGAAAAATCAACAGCATCTGATCCGTAAAATTGATCATTAACAGGGTCGATACCCAATGCATAAAAACTTCTATTGATCGTAGCTGTTGCATTCAGACTCGTAGCTGTAATTGCATGCGCATATAATTTTCCAGAATAATTATAATACAATGTTGTTTTAGCAGCATTCACAACTAAATTAGTTGGCTGTGAAGACGTTGATGCAAATGACAATGAAAGTTCAGTTGAATAGCTCGTTCCATTCAGTCGAACTAACTTTCCTGTTTGCTCTAAAGCGGTCCATGTTGCATTTTGTTTTCCTTTACATAATACCCATACATTATTATTTGCATCAACTTGTATATATGAAGGATTAGCACCTACAAAAATGGTTGTATCTACCACATTTGTTAATGCATCAATAACTGTTACTACACTATCGTTATCAAACCCACCTCCGCATGCAACAAATACTTTATTCCCAACTTTAACCATATTTTCGGCACCTTTACCAGTAGTAATAGTTGCTGTTATTGTTTTAGTTACCAAATCCACAACCTTTACAGAACCTGCTAATCCACCAGTTCCCCATTCCGTTACAAAAGCTTTCGAATTATCGATACCTAAAAAATAACGGGGATATGTAAAACCAGTAATTGTTCCTTCAGAAGCCATCGTACTTCCATCTACAATTTCTACTTTTCCTGAATTATTCACTACAATATATCCTTTAGTATTATGAATACTCATTGATTGAACAATATTTCCTAACGGAAAAGTATTCTTTGCTTCAAAGATATCGTTGTAGGCTACTGCCCCACTTCGACTGATAAAACTTAATGTTCCAGTACCTGAGCCAAAAGGTCCTTCATTTGTAACAAAAACACCATTATCGTAGGTTGTAGAAGCCGTTGGAGTTGTTGGGTCTGGTTCTGGATCATCCTTTTTACAACTAGTAAAAATAGTTCCAAATGTAATTGCTGTAAAAAGCAAAATTTTGTTTGTTTTCATATGATTTTTTATTTATTTTTTTCATTAAAGTAAATCGCTAATCCCAACTGATAGTTTAACAATGGCATAGCACGGTATTCTATTATTTCATACTTCTCATTAAAAACATTGTTGAATTGAGCATACACTTTTATTTTAGCACCTGTTAAAACTACATCATGCGAAAGCCTTACATTTCCGACAGAGTATGGCTTTATGTAATTTTTATTATCGGAACTTGTATAACGATAACCAACATAAATATGATTATAGGAAATACTCGTTCCTTTATACTGAATTAAAAAATTTCCTTGTGAGTTTTGAATGGGAACATATATTAATTGTTTATGCAGTGTAGCATCGTTTGCAGAAACACTTTTTTGATTAGTCGACAAAACATAGTTATACAAACCAGAAACTAGTACTTCCCATTTTGATGTTCGATAGTTTACATTTAATTTATATTCTAATCCACGAGACCATACCTCTTGAATATTTTGAGGAGACCATATCCCAGATACATCTGGCTGCCATATAACCCAATTTTTTATTTCTCGATTAAATGCAGCAGCTTCTAACTCAACTTTTACTTTTTTTAAAACTTGCTTGTATGCAATTGTTGCGTCCTCGCTTAAACCACTTTCTGGTAACAAATTTGGGTTTCCTCCTGGCACCCAATACAAATCATTAAATGTTGGTATCCGATAATGCTGGGCAACATTCAATTTTAAATAGAAATATTTAAACACATTTCCATCCACTCCAAATGAGGATGTAAATGGAAGTACTTGGCTATTCAAAAACTCTTGTCGAACATTTAGTATTGCATTCCATTTTAAATTGAGTGTATGCAAACGATAACTTGCAAAAACAGAGGATCTATTTTGATTGTATCGTTTATTATAACTTTCGGTATAGGCGCTATTATTCGTATTATTAACTCCAATATTCAACATGTCATATTTTGTTATACTGAATTTTGTTTCTAATTCTACGATTGCACTTTGCGAATGACTTTTTGAAAAAAGTGCACTAAGGGAATCTTCGTAATATAATTTTTCGTCAAAATATGCGGCTCTAACATTTACTGAATATTTATTCTTATTAAGCTGCCATTCGGTTGTGAAGCGAGATGATTCATCTTTTTGAATTGAAACATTCACATTTTGAGTCATAGATGGTGGCATTTGCCTGTCGCTGTATTGATACCAATAGCGCGTATTTAACAACTGAAATTGATTAATTTGAATGTAATTCTCCTGTAATAATCCATATTGTTTTAACTCCGCATTACGTTGTCGCTGTATTGGTTTACCATATTGAGCTCTATTTGTAAATTCAAAATCATTCTTTGCATCATGATTAAATACTTTCAAGGTAGAAACAATCCTTTTTTTGCTTAATTCAAATGACAGTTGTTGTTGTTTATCAAAAAAACTACCAAAAGAAGTATTCGAATAAACGCTTATACCTTTATTAAACGTATTACTATTATTTAAATGAATGGCGCCACCAACAGCTCCGCTGCCCCATAAAGCACTTGCGCTTCCAAACTGCAACTGAACTGTATTCAAAAAATTAGCAGGTATCAACGATAAATCAATCATGCCGTGCATCGAACTTTGAAGATTAAATCCATTCCACAAAACGGCCGTATGAGAAGATCCTGCACCTCTAAAAGAGGAGGAGGCCAAGCTCCCTAAACCATATGATTTAATAAAAACCATGCTTTCATGAGCAAGAAGGTCGGCAAGATTATTATTAGAATAACGCTCCAATGTGGCACTGTCTATTAGCTGAAATTTAGAAGCGGAAGAAAAATAAAGAGAACGTGTCGCTTTAATCTCTACAACATTTAATTGTCTTATAGAATCAGTTTGCGCAGCAACATTTAACATGCAGATGCACAAAATTAGTATTAACGTATGTTTAAAAAAGTTCATCATTACAAACGATTAATTCATCCAATTGGTTGAACAATCATTTATAACAGACGGTAAATTAGTAAGGATAGAAAAACAATAAACGATTCATCTACTCTTCGCCTTTTCTCCGAAAGCTACAAATGTTTTGCAAATGGCAGGTCTTCTGACTCGTTCTGGTTTTAACGCCTTCCCATTAATTGAATCTTGATTTGAGAATCGAGATACCAACTGACAGTGGCTAAATGTTAAAATCGTAATTAGAACTTACAGCATCGGGAAATGTTCAGGATTTACACCTGATTCCCTTTTAACCCTTTCAAACATGAAAGGGACCAAACGCGAAGCAAATGTATAAAAATATTTTTAATACGAACAATAGAAATTACCTTTGCTTTAACGATGGAGAATTCAACAACAACTAATTTCATTTACATTGCTTACAATAAACCTGTTGGGACTATTTGCACAACAGAAAAAATTGAAGGCAATATTATTGATGCAATTAATCATCCTGAAAAAATTTTACCGATTGGACGATTAGACAAAGATTCGGAAGGATTGATTTTACTTACCAATGATGGGAGCATTATCAACAAAATTATCCATCCCGATTTTGAGCACGAAAAGGAATACCTAGTAACTCTAAACATGCCATTACGAAATCAGTTTTTAAAAGATATGGCTCTGGGTGTAGATATAGGGGATGCAATTACAAAACCATGTACTATAAAGGCTGAACCAGGCACCAAACGAGTATTTCGAATTATTTTAAAACAAGGCTTAAACAGACAAATCCGAAGAATGTGTAATGTATTTGGTTACCAAGTTTTAAAACTACAGCGTATACGTATTATGCATATATCATTGGGAAAATTAAAAATTGGTGAGTGGCGATTACTTACATCGGATGAATTAGAAGGATTACAAAACATACTAAAATAAAAAAGCCCCTTCCAAAAGGAAGGGGCTTTTTATTTATGTGTTATCTACTTACTAGAAGTGGAAAGTTACACGTAATGAAGCTGAACCAGTGTTAGATCCTTGGATACCAAAGATTGTATTTTGGTTGATATCAGTGTCAAAACCAAATTTAGAAGAACCAGCTGTTTCAGTTTCTACTTCACCGATAGTTGTACCAGCGTTGATAGACTCAACAGTTTGTTTTCCTTTACCTGACATTTGGTAACCAATACCCCAACCGTACTCAGCGCCAATAGCGATTTTAGGGAAGATGAAGTATTCAGCACCGATGAAACCACGAACTCCGATTCCAAAAGTCATACCTGATTTAGTTTTAGTAACACGTGCAGCATTACCATAAGCATCAGTTGTGATGTTTGCACCAAAGTTAGTTGAGTTAGCAACAGTAACAACTGGAGCAGTTGTAGCTAAAGCATTACCGTAAGTGTATTTAGTACCTGTAGAAGAGATCCAAATCATCGCATCAGCACCATAGTAACCTTGCAAACGAGTTTTTCCTCTACGGAATTCTTTACCTACACCAATACCAATTTTAGTGTTTTTTGAAGCAAATTTATCTTCAACCATTGTTGGAGCAGCAGGGTAAACTGGAGCAGTTGTAACTGTTGCATCACCAATCATAGCTTTAGTAGTTTGGTTAGTGAAACCTAAACGTACTAATACACGGTAAGCTGATTTTTCATCGATAAACTTTTTACCAACGATAGTTTGGTTACCATTTAAAAAACCTGCACCTGGAGCAGCGTTGAATGCTGAACCATTAAAAGCATTACCTACAAATTGGAAAATAGGATCTGCATTCATGCTGATAGCCCAATCTTCTGCTTCTGGTAAAATAGGTTCACCTTTTTTAGATGTTAAATCTTGCGCGAAAGCACTTGATACGCCAAATGCTAAAGCAATCATAAAAACTGATTTTTTCATAGTTTTTGTTGTTTAGTATAAATTATTTAGTTTAATAATTAACGGGACAAAGGTACGAACATTTTTATTAATTGCAAGTTATTAACAATTTATTTGTTATTAACGCCTAATTGTTAATAACCTACCCCTTCCCCCATTCTTTATCTTCCAACAATGGCACGAACTTAAATGCTCCGAATTCTTCTTTTTCGAACTTATTAACAGCGGTCTTTCGCAGCAAGGTCATTGTTTGTACAGCATCTCCAATCGGAATAACCATTACTCCACCAACATTTAATTGTTCTAATAATGGCTTTGGAATTTCGGGCGCTCCTGCAGTTATCAATATTTTATCGAAAGGGGCGAACGCAGGCAATCCTTTATAACCATCACCATAGAAAAACTTTGCTTCATAGCCTATGCTTGGCAAAAACACCTTTGTTTTATCAAAAAGTGCCTTTTGGCGTTCAATAGTATACACTTTAACCCCCATTTCGAGCAACACAGCTGTTTGATAACCAGAACCAGTACCAATCTCCAACACTTTATCTCCTTTTTTTAACTGTAATAGTTCGGTTTGAAATGCAACTGTATGTGGACGAGATATTGTTTGTCCTTCTCCAATAGGAAATGCAATGTCTTCATACGCTCTTTCAATAAAGGCATTATCCAAAAAAAGATGACGAGGCACCGTTTCAATTGCTTTTAATACCTCTAAATTCGTTATTCCTTTGTCTTTTAATTGGAGTGCTAGTTGTCTGCGCAGGCCTTTATGACGGTATGTATCGTTTTGCATAGTCTTATTTCGACTACAAAATTAACATTTACCTATTCATAATTAAGAGTTATTTTTCAAAAACACTGTGTGGAAAAAAGTATTTTTGTTAAAACATACATATATATATGATAAAAATAGGAGTTCTTGGAGCAGGCCACTTAGGCAAAATACACATACGATTATTAAAAGAAATTGATAAATTTCAATTAGTTGGTTTTTACGATGCGAATCCTGAATCGGCAAAACTTGTAGAAAATGAGTTCGGAATAAAAAGCTTTGCAACGATTGACGAGCTGTTGAATGAGGTTGACGCAGTTGATATTGTTACTCCTACCATCACCCACTATGAATGCGCATCTAAGGCCATCAAAAAGTCGAAACATATTTTTGTTGAAAAGCCAGTAACCAACACCATTGAAGAGGCAAAAAGTTTAATGGGCTTAGCTAAAGAAGCGAATGTAAAAGTACAAGTAGGACATGTAGAACGTTTTAACCCTGCATTTATAGCTGGTCAGTCGTTTTGCTCGAACCCCATGTTTATTGAGACACATCGATTAGCACAATTTAATCCTCGTGGAACGGATGTATCGGTAGTTCTGGATTTAATGATTCATGACATTGACATTATATTAAGTGTTGTTAAATCGAATATCAAACGAATAAGTGCAAGTGGTGTAGCGGTTGTAAGTGAAAGTCCGGATATTAGTAATGCTCGAATAGAATTCGACAATGGCTGTGTGGCAAACCTTACAGCAAGTCGTATTTCCCTTAAAAATATGCGTAAATCTCGTTTTTTTCAAAAGGACGCCTATATATCGATTGATTTCTTGGATAAAAAAGTAGATGTTATACGACTAAAGAATGTTGAAGGCGAAACCGACCCATTGGCCGTTACGATAGATTTGGGGAAAGACAAGGGTTCTAAACAAATTTATTTCGAAAATCCAACAATTTTACCAACCAACGCAATAAAAATGGAACTGGAAGCGTTTGCTGATTCAATAATCAGCAATACAACTCCATTAGTGAGTATTGATGATGGCTACAAAGCATTAGATGTTGCTTACAAAATTATTGATAAAATGAAAGTAACGTCTACCTTTGTAAACGAATGATAAAAACTGATTGATGAACCATTTTTATAAACTTTTTTTTGTTCTTAGTACATTCGTATTAATGAACTCCTGTAATATAATTAATCCTGCAGAACCTATTCCTGCATATATTCATATTGACAAAATTGATTTAATAACAATCGCAGGAGAAGGAACCAATTCTAGTAAAATTGCAGATGCATGGGTGTATATTGATGAACAGCTAATAGGTTGTTTTGAATTGCCTGTAACATTTCCGGTTCTTCAAGAAGGTGTACATACCCTTAAAGTAAGGGCGGGAATAAAAGTAAATGGCATTTCTGCAACACGATCACCTTACCCTTTTTACGACTTCTACGTGCAATCCATAACATTATCCAAAGGAGTAAAACAAAACATTACTCCAGTAGTAAAATACTTAACAAGTGCAAACTTTACTGGTATGGAAGATTTTGAGGCAAGCACTGGAACAATATTATACAACAGTCCCTCTGGCACCGACACCAGCTTACAGGTAACCACAAATCCCAACGAAGTATTCGAAGGTGTAAAGTCGGGAATTGCCTACACAGACGCAACAAAAACACTATTTGAATGTGTTTCAGATCCTAATATGTTGTATTCGCTTCCTAAAAATGGTTCAGCAGTTTTCCTAGAATTTAACTATAAATCCAATACAAATTTTGCAGTTGGTCTATTTTGCCATACAGTAATAGGTAGTACTACAACTAATACCGTTAAAATTAAGACGCTTGATTTTAATCCAAGTGCTTCTTGGAATAAAGCTTATGTCTATTTAACACCAACAATTGGAGCGTCTGGAAACGCCAATCAATTTAAATATTTTATAGGTATGCTAAATTCATCAGGTTCTGATAGTTTAGCATTGCAAATCGATAATATCAAAATAGTATACTAGGGCTAGGATTGCGTTGTATGAATAAAAAGCTACAAGTTTTAAAATATGTTTTTGCTGATACTATTGCTGCAGCTAGCTCATGGACTCTTTTCTATGCATTTCGAAAACGCTTTATCGAAACTGAAAAATACGGACAAGATATTCCTGTTACTTTTGACAAACACTTTTTCTTAGGACTAATCATTGTTACCTGTTTTTGGTTACTACTCTATTTTTTAGTTGGTAGCTATAAAAACATTTATCGTAAATCACGTTTACGTGAAGTTGGCCAAACATTAATGCTATCTATAATTGGTGCATTGTCAATTTTTTTTACGCTGCTACTCGATGATGAAATCGTTTCGTACAAAAACTATTACCAAAGCATTCTAGCCTTATTAGCACTTCATTTTTTTATTACAGCATCCTTACGTTTTGTATTGTCCAGTATCACCAATTTACGGATTCACAGACGAATTATCGGTTTTAACACACTACTTGTAGGTAGTAATGCAAATGCCATTCGTTTATACAATGAGATGGAAAACTTGCATAAATCCTCTGGAAATAAATTCGTAGGATTTGTACACATCGATAATAAGAATGGATTTTCGGATGAATTAAAAAAGAGCATTCCACATATTGGTGAATTGGATGATTTAAAAAGAATAATTACGGACTATGAAATTGAAGAAGTAATTATAGCTATTGAATCCTATGAGCACGACAATCTTGGAAAAATTGTAAACGAATTGGATTACAGAGGTATAATTATCAAAGTAATACCCGACATGTATGACATTCTATCGGGATCGGTAAAAATGACTTCCATTTTTGGAGCTCCTTTGATTGAAATATCGAGAGAAATAATGCCTGCATGGGAACAATCGTTAAAACGAATTTTTGATATTGTTATTTCTCTTTTTGTTTTGATATCATTTAGCTGGTTGTATTTGATTGTAGCTCTTGCTGTAAAATTAAACTCGAAAGGACCCATTTTTTATAGCCACGAACGTATTGGGTGGCATGGTAAACCCTTTATGATTCATAAGTTTCGATCGATGTATATTGATGCAGAAAAAATGGGACCAGCATTATCAAGTAAGCATGACCCTCGTATTACTCCACTTGGAAGATTTTTGAGAAAAGTTCGTTTAGATGAGATACCACAGTTTTACAATGTTTTGATTGGGGAAATGAGTATTGTTGGATTATGTCCTGAACGTCAATTTTTCATTGATCAAATTGTTCAAAAAGCACCACACTATAAGCATTTACATAAAGTTCGTCCAGGCATTACCTCTTGGGGGCAAGTAAAATACGGCTATGCCGAAAATGTAGACCAAATGGTAGAGCGTTTGAAATACGACATCCTTTATTTGGAAAACATGAGCTTAGCTGTTGATATCAAAATTCTTATCTATACTGCACTTATTGTATTACAAGGAAGAGGTAAATAATTCCTACCAAAATTTATTGGACTACTTCAAATTAATTCGATTTAGCATTCCTTTTTTTTTAATTTTACAACACCAATTGAAAACGTTTAATCATTAATTTAACGACTATGAAAAATATTGCCGTAATAGGATCAGGAACAATGGGAAATGGAATTGCCCACACATTTGCACAATTTGGATACAATGTATCATTGATTGATATTTCTCAACCTGCTTTAGATAAAGCATTAGCAACAATTGCTAAAAATTTGGATCGTATCGTTGCAAAAGGTTCAATAACTGAAGCCGATAAAGCACAAACATTAAAAAATATTACTACTTATACAGTAATGGCCGATGGTGTAAAAAATGCAGATTTAGTAGTAGAAGCAGCGACTGAAAATGTAGAAATTAAATTAAATATTTTCAGAGAATTGGATAAAATTTGTCCAGCGAATACCATATTAGCAAGCAATACTTCTTCTATCTCCATTACTAAAATTGGTTCGGTAACAAAGCGTGCCGACAAAGTGATAGGAATGCACTTCATGAATCCAGTTCCAGTTATGAAATTAGTAGAAGTAATTAGAGGTTATTCAACTTCTGACGAAGTAACAAATTTGATTATGGAAACTTCTAAAAAATTAAGTAAAATACCAGTTGAAGTAAATGACTATCCAGGATTTGTGGCAAACAAAATTTTAATGCCAATGATTAATGAAGCAATTATTACATTGCATGAAGGAACAGCAGGTGTTGAAGAAATTGATACAGTAATGAAACTAGGAATGGCACATCCAATGGGGCCATTACAGTTAGCTGATTTTATTGGGTTGGATGTTTGTTTGTCGATTTTACGTGTATTACAAGATGGTTATGGAAATCCAAAATATGCTCCATGTCCATTATTAGTAAACATGGTAACTGCTGGACATTTAGGTGCTAAATCGGGACAAGGATTTTACAAATACACTGCTGGTTCAAAAGACTTAGTTGTTGCAGATAGTTTCAAAAAATAAGTTTAAATAAGTTTAAATCATTTAAAATCATTTAAAATCATAAAAAAGCCGAAACAAAAATGTTTCGGCTTTTTTTATGTAGCATTCTGATAAAGGAAACGTGCAATTAACTTAATTTTGATAATACTTCTTTGATTGCGATAAAATTCGGCTGCTCACCTGCATTCTCCAATACTTCAGCATACTGAACAATTCCATCTTTATCAATTACAAAAGCAGAACGTTTAGAAACACCTTTCATTCCCAAAACAAACTCGGAATACAAAGAACCATATGCCGTTGATACTTCCTTGTTAAAATCGGATAATAATGGAAAATTTAAACGTTGTTCTTCTTTGAATTTACCCAATGTAAATAATGAATCAACTGAAACGCCAAAAACTTGTGCATTTGCATTGTTGTAGCTTGCAATATCATCACGTGTTGCACACAACTCAGCAGTACAGGTACTTGTAAATGCTAAAGGAAAAAACAATAAAACAACATTCTTCCCTTTATACTCTTCCAAACTAGTAGCTTTTTTTTCAGTATCATTTAATGTAAAAGCAGGTGCTTTTTGACCAATTTCTATTTTCATTTTGTATTAAATTTATGTTTATTATCTATTTAACAATTGTAATGTGGAAATGTTTAAAACAAAAAGCCGTAAAATTTTTACGGCTTTTTGATTGTATGTGTTAAGCCAATTAGTCGATTTTAACCATCCAATTGTGCTTGTCTTCAGATTTACCTTTACGAATATTTTCTAATTCTTGAGCAACTCGGTTCGAGAAAATTCGACCTTCTGTAGCTGGCAATTCATAATCTTTTCCTTCGAAACCAAAAGATGCAATATGTGCAATCGTAGCTGCAGTTCCTGTACCGAACATTTCCTCTAACGTACCACGTTTATGAGCATCAATTACTTCATCAATGCTAATTTTACGCTCTTGTACTTTCATTTTCCAATCACGAGCAAGTGTAAGAACGCTATCACGTGTAATACCCGCTAAAATAGTATCTCCAATTGGAGGTGTAATCAATACATCATCAATCACAACCATTAAATTCATGGTGCCAGATTCTTCCAAATATCTATGATTTTTAGAATCGGTCCAGATGATTTGTTGGTATCCACGTTGTTGTGCTAATTTTGTTGGAAACAATGAACGACCATAATTTCCTGATGCTTTTACATAACCAACTCCTCCTTCAACAGCACGGATATAATTTGTCTCCACCAATACTTTTACTGGTGCATTGTAATATTTACCAGCAGGGGAAGTAATAATGTAAAAACGATAATTATCAGAAGGTTTTACTCCGATAAACTCATCGGTACCAATAATAAACGGACGGATGTATAAGGAAGAGCCATCTGTATCTGGCACCCAGCCTTTATCAAGGGAAATTAATTGCTTTAATCCAGCCATAAATATTTCTTCAGGAATAGTAGCCATCGCCATACGTTCTGCAGAAATATTAATACGCTTATGATTGTCGTATGGACGAAATAAAAACACTTCACCTTTGTCATTTTTGTAGGCCTTCATTCCTTCAAAAATTGCTTGTCCGTAATGCAAAGCTGATGTAGCAGGACTCATTGGAACGGGTCCATATGGTATAATTTGAGCATCATGCCATACGCCATCGTTATAATCAACCATAAACATATGGTCGGAAAACTGATGACCAAAAATTATTTTATTATAATCAAGTTCACCAACACGAGAGTTAGTTGTTTTTTGAACTTTTATCGAAACTTTTTCTGTTGTAATCATACGATGTTATTTATGTATAGCTAAAAATAAATAATAATTTCCTTCTAAACAATGAGATTTCAAGAAAAATAGATGAATTGGACTAAAATTAAGATGAATATTACTTAAACTTCACCTTTCGAGCAGCAAAAAGACACATTTTAAGTAATAATAGTCCATGTTTAAATCGGGAGATGTTTGTTCTTCCATAAGTACGTTCATGGTATCTTACAGGAAGTTCAACCATGCACAGGTTTAATTTATGAGCCCCGAAAAGTAAATCAAAATCACCAAAAGGGTCGAAATCACCAAAATAAGATCGATTAATAACTAAACGCTCATAATCTTTCTTCAACAAAACTTTTGTGCCACAAAGTGTATCTTTTATTGGCTGATCAAGTAACCATGTGAATGTTTGACTAAAAAATTTATTGCCAAAAAGATTAATAAAGCGCATGGCTTCTTTTTCCATTGGATATACTAATCGGGAACCGTTTACAAAATCGGCTTTGCCAGAAGCAATTGCATTATAAAATTTAACTAAATCTTCTGGAGCAACCGTTAAATCTGCATCCAAAATCATTAATACATCGCCTGATGCTAAATCAAAACCTTTACGAACAGCAGGTGCTTTTCCTTTTTCATCTATTTGAATAGCTTGTATTTTAAAAAGGGTAGTTGACGGATTCTGAACCGCTTGTATTTTTTCCCATGTATCATCCGTTGAACCACTTTCAACAAAAATTAACTCAGTAGAACAACCTAATTGTGGCAATCGATCCAATAAATTTTGAATATTACCACTTTCATTTCGAGCAGGAACTATTACCGATACTGACAAGTCCTTTTCAATAGCATTTTTAGGCAATGCTTTTGCAAACGTATAATTGTTGATGGATAACAATTTCAAAAGAGGCAACTTTGCCAATACATTATTCATTAGCTCTGAAATCAAAGGAATGTATAAAGGAAAAATCATGCTCCGCGAATTTCGGTATACCTGAAATCCAGATAAAAAAAGGATATTATTTATCTCTGCTAAACTTAACCAATTCTGACGAGGCGTTTTGGTTTTAAAGCCTATCCATTCGGCAAGTTTTAGGAGTGGCTCCCATAAAAAATTATAGTAGGTAACAATTATTTTGGTGTTAGAATGACAAACTGAATGTAGTTTTTCGAACACCAATTGTATATCGTCCAAATAACCAATCAAATTTGATAGTATAATCAAATCGAATTTTTGTTCCAATTGAATTTCCTCAGCCGCCATTACACGAAGATCCAAATTAGGAAATTGCTTTTTAGCCTGCTCAATCATTAACTCACTGAAATCAATTCCAACTTTGGTTTTGGCATTTATTTCATTTAATAGCTCCCCAGTGCCACAGCCAACTTCTAAAACAGAAATATCCTCATGAATAAAATAATCGCAATACTTTGTGATATCGTTCCAATAATAGGCCTTTGCTTTTCTCTGCTTAATACGCTTCGAGGCAATTGTATTAAAATATCCTTTTTTATCCATGCCCATTTATTGATAATCATCTATAACAAACAATCGAAATGTTTCCATATTACCAGGAGTATTTACAACAGAACGAATAATGTAAGGAAATTTGTCGCCAATTGTCAAATATTTTTTATCCATGGTTTGTAAACGAATACGATTATCATTTTCTGAAACAACAGTCATTATAAACTTTTCGGTTTCTGTAATCCCAACTGCATCAGCAACTATAATATCGTGCTCTAACGGTTTCACAGAAAGGAAGCGATTGTTAGCTGCTTTTATTGCAACCGTATTCTCACTAATCCTTTTTATATAAAACAATTCCTCTTTACTAACTGCATTGTAGTAACAAGTATACAAATAATCGGATTGAACACTAGCAGATGTATACAATTGATTATAGCCTCTGAAATAAACGGCTTGTGTTTCAGGAATTGCCTCTATAAATTGCTTTGAATACTCGATTTGTGGTAAGCCAGCTATTCTTCGTTTCCAATTGTATGGCTTTAACAAATCGGTCCATTGCTCCGATTTTTTTGTTTGAAATAAACCTTCAAAGTAAGCCTCGCGCGACATGTCGTCATAATGTATCAACCCTTTTTTGTATTGCCAGGTTTGAAATAAATTAAAACCAATAAAAATAACAACCAATGTAGTGAGAATTATCCTCTGCAATTTTGTTTTGTGAAAAACAGAAAAACCAGCTGCTAATGGAAAGGCCAAAAAAGCATAGTAATCAATCATTGGTCGAATACCCCAACTTATTCCATAACTCCATGCCCACCATGATGAAAGGATGAAAACGGTTAAGCCCATCAATGCAGTAATTGAATAGAAAAAAAATTTGTTTGTTCTAAACAAACTAATTAAACCAATTAGCGCAAAAATTAAAATGGGCGTATAAATAAAAATTCCTTTACGAAAACTAAATAAAAAGGGGACTATTTGAGGACTATTGAAGATGAAATGCTCATCCATGTATACATCGTAGATCCATTTTCCTGTCGCATACTTCCAATAAATAAATTGTAAAGAACCTATCAGAAGGGCAATCAAGAATGAAAATGTGAGCGTTACTAGGTTTGACTTCAAAAACAAAAGGAATGGTTTAATGCCACTTTTAAAGCTAATAGCAACTATTACAAAATAGAGCAACACAGAAACCGCTAATGGGCGAATTAAAACACTCAAAGCAAAGCAAGTTGCAAAAATGAACAACTGTTTTTTAGAGGAAGTACTTAACCATTGAAAAAAGTAATAATTAGCAACACAGAACAATGCGAATGAAACAGTATGAGGCATAATGGATTCAAAGCTCGAATACCAAAACAAATTTGTTGCTAATACAATTGCGAGAAGGGTAATGGCAACAATTTTTTCTGGAAAATAAATCAACAAGTGTTTTCGAAGATACCATAATCCGATAAACAAATAAATCCATACACCAATTGTTATTGCATTTTGATAGGGCCACGAATAGCCATCGAGGGGTGCATTTGTGAGTTTAGCAGAAATATGTCCAACGGCAAAAAATGGAGATAACATTAAACTAAAGCCCAAGGGATGCTTAATTAATTTCTTATCGTTTTCAATCTTATAATACCAAATTTTGTCTTTGTAAAAAGATGGATTTTGATCTATAAAACTGAGGCTTAAATCGTGATGAATAAAAAGTGCCGGCAGATAGGTATAATAACTTGGAGCATCGACAATAATTCTATTTTGCTTCCACAAATTAAATTTGAAAGAAGCAAAAACCAAAACAATAAAAATTACAATTATTGCAAAAATACTAAGCGATTTTTTCAACGACAGACTCATGCTTTAGTAGGCTCCATTACGTTTACGCATAAACCACTCGATACTCAGAAGTGCTAGCAATAAAAAGAAAATCCATTTTAAACTAATTAAATCGTTTAGCTTTTTCTCGGAATAGGATACCGATTTAATATCTTCACGTGCATTTAGCTTGTCAGCTAGCTTATCGATATCGGTTGGATATATTAATTCACCTGAATGGTTTTGTGCCAATCCAAATAACAGTTGATGATCTGCAACAGTATTGTTTAATTCTACTTTTAAAGCAGTTATACTAAATGAACCTTTCTGAACATAATTCTTCTCCCCTACTTTCACCTTCGCCTCAAATTTATAATCCCCAACTGGAAGCATGCCGGCATTTAAACGATATGCATTAGTGGTTTTGCTGAACGAAAAAGGAAAGCGTTTGTTTTCTGAATTAATGATAACCATTTCAACATCGGAAGTGTTTATCAACTCATAACTTTCGTTATACACTTCAGCTTCCATCTCAATCACTTCATTTTCAAAAAAGTTATTTTTAGTTATAATTCTAAAAAAACTTTTATCCACTTTAACCGACAAGTATTGTACTGTTTTAGAAATGAATTCATCAAACACCAAATGATTACCATGAGCAGCATAATCTTGCAAACGCCACTTCCAAATACCTTCACCAGCAAAAAGTGCACTCTTTGTTTCATTGGCTTGATTAAAACTCATCAATGGGGTTTTCGTATCTACAATACCAATACGCTGATAAAGTAAAACATTGCTACTATTATCTGATTGAAATGTACCGTATGGAGCTATTGCAGCAGGGAAATCTTTAACTGCATTTTTAAAATCATCGCTTATTGTAAATAAAGGAAAATTTTGCTCAATTAATGGCTCTACTTCATTTGTTTTGGGAGAAGGCGTTGCTCCCGACAAATCTTTTTTCAAAACTGAATTAGCTCCAGAAAAAATCCAAAAAGGAATGTTCCCAGTTTTTAATTCTGTAATAATTTTTGTTGCATTATTTTTAAGACTTGGCAATTGATATAGAATAACCAAGTTGTACTTTTTTAAAGCTTCATTAAAATCGTCTATTATAAAACTAGAAACCTCATAATTTTGATTTGCTTCAATTGATTGTTTTATAGCAGCAATGTCGGGATGAGGAGCTTCCGATAGGATAAGGATTTTTTGTCGAGCGTCCAGTACATCAATAAATATATCCTTCGAATTATTGGCAATGGTCATTTCATCCGCAATTGGAGATACAACAACGGAGTATTTTTGTAACCCAATTTCTTTCGCATCTAATAAAACAGGTACAGTTACAGTATAAGTATCCGAATTAAAACTCAAACTTTGAGAAAACACTTTTACTCCGGCCTTACTTATTGACAAAACAGAAGATTTTCCTTTGAATTGTTTTGCGTTGATGACAACTTCTAATGGAAATTGATTTCCTAAATAAGCCAAGCGATTGTGTTCTACTTTCGACAAGACAATATCTTTTTTAACGGTTGTATCTCCCAATGCAATTGTATAAATAGTGTTTTTAAATTTTGCAGTCGAATAAATTGGATTACTCCCTTTATTGTAAATTCCATCAGTAGCAAGAATAACAGCACCAACATTTCGATTACTATAGCGTGTTTCTAGCTCTTCGAACAAAGATGAAATATCGGTTTGCTTTTCATTAAATTGAATTGAATCCATTCGATATGCTTCCTTTATTTGATCGGCAAATGAATAAGATCGAACTTCGTATTTATCACTTAATTTTTCAATAAGTGCATTCATTTTTTGCTTGTATTCGTTTCTATAGAAGTTGGAATCTTTTCCAACAACTATTGATTCTGAATTATCTTGAGCTATAATAATAACAGGTTTCTCGACTTCGCGAACGATAGATTTTAAAAGTGGGGAAAGTAATAGAAAAGATAATAGTGTAATAACTATGAATCTAAAAAAGGCCATCAAACGAATTAGCCACTTATTAATTTCAGCTAATCGCTTATCGCGAAAGTACAATATAGCAGCATAAGCAATTCCTGCAAGAATGCAAAAAACACTTAGCCATAAAGGATACTCTGTGATAATGTTCATTTGATAGTATAGCTAATTAAACTAAGAACCGCAGAGTTTTTCTCCACGGCTCTCTATAATTTCTGGAAAATAAAATTGATTAGGTTAGCATTCCACCACAAACATTTAATGTTTGTCCGGTAATATATGCACTCATATCTGATGCTAAGAAAATTGTTGCATTTGCGATATCATCAACCGAGCCACCACGCTTCAATGGAATACTATCTCTCCAACCTTCAACAACTTTTGGGTCTAATACCTCGGTCATTTCTGTTTCGATAAAACCTGGAGCAATTGCATTTGAACGAATATTGCGAGAACCCAATTCAAGTGCTACCGATTTAGTGAACCCAATAATACCTGCTTTTGATGCCGCATAATTTGATTGTCCAGCATTTCCCTTAACACCTACCACCGAACTCATATTGATAATTGAACCTTTGCGTTGTTTAAGCATTGGTTTTTGAACCGCTTTTGTTAAATTGAATACTGATTTTAAATTCGCATTCATTACTTCATCCCATTGTTGCTCTGTCATACGCATTAATAATGTATCACGAGTAATACCAGCATTGTTAACAAGCACATCCACCGTTCCAAAATCGGCAACAACAGCATTTACTAATTCTTCAGCAGCTTTAAAATCTGCAGCATCCGAACGATATCCTTTTGCTTTTACTCCATACGCTTCTAATTCTTTAGCCAATGCCTCCCCTTTTTCAACAGATGACAAATAGGTAAATGCAACATTTGCACCTTGTTCAGCAAATTTTAGTGCAATACCTCGTCCAATACCACGAGAAGCACCAGTAATTAAAGCAACTTTTCCTTCTAATAATTTCATACAAATATGTGTCTTTGAGTTATGAAACAAAGATAAAAGAAAATTCAAGTCATTTTCAACTATTTTAACACCCTGATTTTCAATACACTTTAAATATTTTCACAAATATTAACACATAAACTAACATTATTAATAGTATTACTATTATATTTGCATAAAATAAATACAATAATGAACCTTTTATTATCAAATTTTAAAATTCAAACCAATCCAAATCTTTACATCAAGGAGCCAACTTCGAGTGAATTAGGTAAAAAAATAATTGCTAATGGAATTTCGCTTATTGAAGAATTAGGATTTGAAAATTTTACTTTTCGAAAATTAGGTCAAAAAATCGATTCTCCCGAAGCATCAATTTATCGCTATTTTGAAAGTAAAAACCAACTTCTAGCCTATATTACTTCATGGTATTGGGGCTGGATGGAGTATCGCTTGGTTTTTGAAACGGCTAATATTCCATCAGCTGAAACAAGGTTTGAAAAAGCAATCGCTCTAATTACTAGTAGCAATTCAGAAACACTAGTCTTACAAGAATTAGATATTCAAAAAGTTTATAAAATCATCATTTCTGAATCGTCTAAGTCCTATTTAACAAAGGATGTAGACAAAGCAAATAAAGAAGGGTCGTTTCACAATTACAAACAATTTGTAGGAAGGCTTGTTGAGATAATTTATGAAATAAATCCAAAATATAAATATCCTAATATGCTAATAAGTACTATTATTGAGGGGGCACATTTGCAAGAATTTTTTGCAGAGCATTTACCTCGCTTAACTAACAAACAAAAATCATCTAACTATATTACCACATTCTATACGAATTTAGGATTACAATCAATCAAAAATAGCAAATGAAAACACCCTACCAACGCTTTTGGTTATTACTAAAACCTGACAATAAAGAAATATATCAGGTATACACCTATGCATTTTTTAAAGGAGTAATTGCATTATCACTTCCAATTGGAATTCAATCCATTATCAATTTAATTCAAGGAGGAAGTGTTTCTGCATCATGGATGATACTTGTATTTATAGTAACTCTTGGAATAGCAATGGGTGGATACATGCAATTAATGCAAATGAGAATAACCGAAACTATACAACAAAAAATATTTGCACGTGCAGCATTTGACTTCACCTATCGAATTCCCAAAATAAAATTCGAAGAAATATACAAGCATTATGCACCTGAATTAATGAATCGATTTTTTGATGTATTAACATTGCAAAAAAGTTTGGCAAAAATTATCATCGACTTCTCTACTGCCATTTTACAAATTATTTTCGGCTTGATACTATTATCACTTTATCATCCATTTTTTATTCTTTTTAGTATCCTACTTGTTATACTTGTATATAGCATTATTAAATTAACTACTAAAAAAGGATTAGAAACTAGTCTTGATGAATCAAAATACAAATACAAGGTTGTTTCATGGTTAGAGGAGCTTGCTAGATCTAAAGATTCTTTTAAACTTGCCGGTATTACCAACTTACCTGAATTAAAAACTGACGAACGTGTAACAGGATATCTAGAATCAAGAGAAAATCATTTTCAAGTTCTTAAAAAACAATACATACTACTCTTATTGTTTAAAATTGTTGTAGCACTAGGATTGTTGATTGTAGGAGGCTTATTAGTATTAGACCAACAAATGAATATCGGACAATTTGTTGCAGCTGAAATTATCATTTTATTGGTAATTGATTCATCAGAAAAAATAATATTAAATCTTGAAAATATTTTTGACATTCTTACTTCACTAGAAAAATTGGGACAAGTAACTGATTTAGAGCTGGACAATCAATTAGAGGAATCATCTCTAAATCATGACATAAAAACTCCAATCAATATTGAATTAAATGACCTCAACTTCACTTATCCGGGAAGAACGAAGGCTGTTTTGAAAAACATCACTTATAATTTTGAATCGAATAAAAGTTATTGTATTTCTGGGAACAATGGCTCTGGTAAGTCAACTTTAATTCATCTGATTAGTGGGCTGTATCAACCACAATCAGGAAGTGTTTGTGTAAATGGATTACCAATAGGAAACTACAACATTTCCCAACTTTACAAAGTAGTTGGAAATGGTTTAGCAGAAGAAACCATATTCGAAGGAACGCTCCTAGAAAACATAACACTTGGTAGAGATTTTATTAAAATTGAAGATGTTCAATGGGCTGCAGAAAAAGTGCATCTATCAGATTATATTAAAGGGCTATCAAAAGGATTAGATACGAATATTGATACATCGGGTCAAAAGCTTTCAAAAAGCATCATACAACGCATCATTATAGCAAGAAGTATTGTTAATAAACCAAAACTAATACTACTAGAAAACCATATTGATTTTATTGAGGAAGTTGAAAGAAACAAAATCATTGACTTTTTAACAAATAAAGAAAATGGATGGACACTAATTAGCATCTCAAATGATCACTATTTACAAAACAAATCAGATGTAAATATTTCTATGAATAATGGTCAAATTTTGAAATAACAATTTTAAAAGAAAAAAATGCTTAACATAACCCATAATACAATAAAAGATAAAGAAAGCTTAGAACGCTTAAACTCTTTTCAAATTTTAGCTACTCGAATTAATAACCGTAAACTCATCAAAACACTTTATGTAGTAGGGATAATTGTATTGATAGTACTTTTCTTGCCATGGACGCAAAACATTCGTTCTAGCGCAAGAGTTACAGCTCTCAAACCTAATCAACGTCCTCAAACAATCCATTCTATTATTGCAGGTAGAATTGAGAAATGGTATGTACTAGAAGGACAGTTTGTAAAACAAGGGGATACAATTCTTTTTATTAGTGAAACAAAAGAAGAATACTTAGATCCAAACTTGGTTGAAAATACAGAACAACAATTAAAGTCGAAAGAATTTGCTGTTAAATCTTACATGGAAAAAGTAAAGGCAAACGACAATCAAATTGATGCAATGATCAATGCTCGAAAATTAAAATTTGAACAAGCCGAAAATAAATTGATACAAGCGAATTTAAAGGTTCAAAGCGATAGTGTTGAACTATCGGCTGCACAACTAAATTTTAAAATTGCGAAAGAACAATTAGTTCGAATGGAAGAGTTATACAAAGAAGGTTTAAAATCGCTTACCGATTTAGAAACACGAAAATTAAAACTTCAAGAAACACAGGCAAAAGTAATTTCTCAAGAAAATAAATATATAAGTAGTAAAAACGAAGTGATTAATGCTAAAATTGAATTACAAAGCATTAATGCCGACTACAGAGATAAAATTGCAAAATCAGAATCCGAAAAATTTGCGACCTTGTCGAATATGTATGATGCAGAAGCTACTGTATCTAAATTGCAAAATCAATATATTAATTATAGCATTCGTTCAGGAATGTACTATATACTTGCACCTCAAGATGGCTATATTACCAAAGCTATTCAATCTGGAATTGGTGAAACGATTAAAGAAGGTGCTGAGATAATTAGCATTATGCCATCTGACTATGAATTAGCGGTTGAAATGTATGTAAATCCGATGGACATTCCGTTACTAGAAAAAGGTCAACATGTTCAACTTCAATTTGATGGATGGCCTTCAGTAATTTTCTCAGGCTGGCCAGGAATATCTTATGGTACATATGGTGGTCAAATTGTAGCAATCGACAATTTTATAAGTGAAAATGGCAAATACAGAGTACTTGTAGCACATGATAAAAACTACCCTGTTTGGCCACAAGAAATACGATTAGGTGCAGGAGCTAGCTCTATGACTTTGCTAAAAGAAGTACCTGTATGGTATGAACTGTGGCGACAAATAAATGGTTTTCCACCGGATTATTATAAAATGAATGCTAGTGATTCTAAAACAAAAAAGACCAATGAAACTAAAAAATAAAATCAGTTATCTATTTATTTTATTGCTCATAGCAATCAATAGTAATGGGCAACAGGATTCTATAACAATTTTAAAGCTAAATGATTTTTTGCAATTGGTGAAACAACATCATCCATTAGCAAAACAAGCAGAGTTGATTACTAAATCAGCAGATGCAAACACATTAGCTGCAAAAGGAAATTTTGATCCAAAATTATTTTACGACTTCCGAAATAAATTTTATGATTCAAAAAACTATTATGAATTAGGAAATGGAGGCTTTAAAATCCCTACATGGTTTGGGCTTGAACTAAAAGCTGGATATGAACAAAATGATGGAAGCTATTTAAATCCAGAAAATACAGTTCCAAATCAAGGATTAGTTTATAGTCAAATTTCATTGCCACTATTACAAGGATTGATAATAGATGATCGAAGAGCAACTCTTAAACAAGCAAAACTATTTCAAGAGTTATCTGTTTTTGATAAAATAAATACAATCAACGAATTGCTTTATAAAGCAGGTAAAACGTATTGGGAATGGCAATTAGCATATGCAAATTTGCAGATACATCAAAATGCTGTTGCAATAAGTCAAGACCGATTTAATGCAGTTAGAAAAACATCAAGTTTAGGCGATAGGCCAGCAATTGATACGGTGGAGGCAAATATTCAACTACAAGATCGGATTATCAATTTACAGCAGGCAACTATGGATTATCGAACCAAATCCCTTCTATTATCAAATTACCTATGGCTTGAAAATGATGTTCCAATTGAATTAACAGAAAAAACTATTCCTGAAATTGGCACATTGAACTATGAGAAAGAAACTATGCTTTACTCCAATGTTTTAAAAATTGACAGTCTAATCAACGCACATCCAAATCTGAAAATGTATGACTTTAAACTAAAACAACTGGCAGTTGAAAAAAGGTTTAAACAAGATAAATTAAAGCCAAGTTTGAATGTAAATTATAATCCCTTATTTAATGCAGAAAACATAAACATGGGTTATCAAAATAATTACAAGTGGGGAGTAACAGTTGGATTTCCTATCTTTTTAAGAAAAGAGAGAGGTGATTTGCAACTAACCAAACTAAAGATTGCAACAACAACATATGACAACTTAAATAAAAGAAACGAGTTAATGAACAAAGTAAAATCAACTGTTAATGAATACAATACCTATAAAGAACAAATAGCTGTTTATAGCAAAAATGTGATTAATTACGAACGATTATGGCAATCGGAAAAACGATTATTTGATTCTGGAGAAAGCTCCTTATTTATGATAAACAGCCGTGAAATGAGTTATATCAATGCCCAAATTAAACTAAACGAAATAATAAATAAAAACAAGAAGGCTGCTTTAGATGCAGAATATTCATTTGGACTGCTAAATACAATTTATTAAAATGGAACAACTCGTAACATCAAATTTTAAATTAGGAATTATTGCTGGAGGTCAGTTAGGGAAAATGTTAGCATTGGCAGCAAGTAACTGGGATGTAAAAACATATATCCTCGACCCAGATGAACACTGCCCTGCATCAACAATTTGCACCAATTATACAAAAGGTAATTACAGCGATTATGAAACAGTATACAAGTTTGGCAAAAATGTAAACATGCTAACATTTGATATTGAAAACATTAATACGGATGCTTTATTGCAATTAAAAAAAGAAGGAACAATAATTTATCCGGAACCAGAAATATTAAAACTAATACAAGATAAAGGATTGCAAAAGCAGTTTTACAAGGAGCATTCAATTCCTACTTCTGATTTTAATTTATATGAAACAAAAGCCCAAATTATTGAGGCAATTGAATCCAAAAAAATTAAATTTCCTTTTGTACAAAAACTTCGTACATCTGGATATGATGGTAAAGGTGTAGAAGTAATAAATACAAGTAATGATATTAACAAGTTGATGGAAGGCAATTCATTGGTTGAAGAAAAAGTAGAAATAAAAAAAGAAGTATCAGTAATCATTGCACGAAACACAAAGGGTGAAATAAAATCATTTCCAATGGTTGAAATGGAATTTAACCACGAAGCAAATTTAGTTGATCGATTAATTTGTCCATCCAATGAAACCGAGCTTATTCAGAAAGAAGCAGGCGACTTAGCCTATAAAATAATTACGAAGCTTGGGATGACAGGAATTTTAGCAGTCGAATTTTTTATTGATAAATCAGGAAAATTAGTAGTAAACGAAATTGCACCGCGGACTCACAATAGCGGACATCATACCATCGAAAGTTGTATCACATCACAATACGAACAACATTTACGATCAATACTAGGTTTCCCTTTAGGGTCAACTGAAATAAAAATCCCATCCGTTATGATTAATCTGCTTGGTGAAAAAAATGAAACTGGATTGGTTAAGTATGAAGGCTTAACCGAAACAATGTCGATAGAAGGTACTAAAATACATATCTATGGAAAAAAAGAAACAAAACCATTTCGAAAAATGGGACATGTAACCGTGCTCGACAAATCAATTGAAAAAGCAAAATTAAAAGCAAAAAAAGTAAGTGAAACACTAAAAGTAAAGTCATGGAATTAAAAAAAGTTGGAATTATAATGGGGTCTGATTCAGACTTACCTATTATGATGGAAGCATCAAACGTATTAACAAAATTAAATATCCCTCATGAAGTAACAGTTGTTTCGGCACACCGTACACCTCACCGAATGATGGAATATGCAACAAATGCACATGAACGCGGCATTGAAGTAATAATTGCAGGCGCTGGTGGAGCAGCGCATCTTCCCGGAATGATTGCATCTCTTTCTCCACTTCCAGTAATTGGTGTACCAATTAAATCTAGTAATTCAATAGATGGTTGGGATTCCGTATTATCCATTCTACAAATGCCAGGTGGTGTTCCAGTTGCAACGGTAGCATTAAACGGAGCAAAAAATGCTGGAATTCTTGCAGCACAAATGTTATCCATTGGAGATAAAAACATTCGTACTCAGCTGATTAATTACAAAGAAGAGCTTCGATTAGAAGTTATGAAAAAAATCGAGAACATGAAAACCGTTTAAATCTACAACTATGATTTTATTAAACATTGCTTCGGAAAGTGAGAAAACAATAGAAAAAATAGCAGAATTGTTATTTGCAAAAAAATTAGCAGTAGATATTAATTTAAAAGTAAATGTAAATCGTCTAATGTTTATTGATAACAAAATTCAGAAAAAGCCAATTTACATTATTACTGCGAAGACGAAAGCATTGCTTTTTAGTAAAATTGAGGAGCTAATAAAATCAACATTTAAAGACCATACACCTGAATTATTTTCATTACCTATTACTACAATGGAAATAAAACAGGCGGAGGAAATTATCAATAACACTCAAAAAGTTTAAAAATGAAATTCAAAATTTTAGTTGTTACTTTTTTAGCATTGATTCTATCATCCTGCTCAATGATCAAACATCATCCAGGAAAAGGTTATGCTGCCGCATCAAAAACTCGTTATGATGCCGTAATTATCCCTGGATTTCCTCACGATGGTAAAGAATGGAATGACGTTATTAAATTTCGTCTTTTGTGGGCTTTGCATTTATATGAAAATAATCTTTCCCACTATTTTATTTTTAGTGGAGGCGCTGTTCATTCTCCATATAATGAAGGCTACATAATGGCTATGTATGCTGCAAAAATGGGTATTCCAAAAGAAAGGATAATCATAGAGCCTGAAGCAGAACATAGCAGTGAAAACATATACTACTCTTTAAAAATATGCGAAGAAAAAGGATTTAAAAAAATTGCTGTCGCAACTGACCCTGTACAAGGCTTTTTGCTTACGAATTATACTGAAAGAATTAGAAATACTGAAATCGATTTTATAAATATTCAGCCAAGAAGAATAAGGTACATGAAACATTGTGATGAACCTAGGATAAATACAGCATTAGCATTTGAAGAAAACTTCGTGCCACTAAAAGAAAGAAAAAAATACTGGGACCGTAAAAAAGCTAGCCTAGGCTTGCACATTGATTACGGAATGAAAATTCAAGAATTTCTCAAATACACAAAATGGTTTAAATGGTAAAGTATGAATATAGACTTATTAATATCGAATATTACAAATCCAACTCTATTATTTTTCATCTTAGGTTTTATTGCAATTATAATTAAGAGCGACTTATCGATTCCTGAGCAGTCTGTAAAATTTATTTCACTCTATCTTTTATTTTCGATTGGATTTAAGGGTGGGCAAGAGCTAACACATTCAACGTTAAATAGTGAGATTATTTACTCACTTATTCTTGGAATTTTGATTGCAAGCATTATTCCACTCTATACATTTTTTATATTAAAAAATAAACTAGGAAACGAAAATGCAGGAGCTATAGCAGCTTCATATGGTTCTGTTAGTGCAGTAACGTTTGTTGCAGCATCAAGTTTTTTAGAAGCACAAAACATAACGTTTGGCGGACATATGGTTGCTGTAATGGCTTTAATGGAATCACCTGCAATTATAGTTGGAGTAATATTAATGCAATTGTATAATAAAAATAAATCAGAAAAAACTTCCATAAAAAGTATTGTAGCACATTCACTAACCAATGGAAGTGTTTTAATGGTATTAGGCAGTTTAATAATAGGCATTATTGCAGATAGTAAGCAAGCTGAAGGAATCAAACCTTTTACTACAGATATCTTCAAAGGATTTTTAGCAATATTTCTATTAGAAATGGGAATGGTTACAGCCAAACGAATTTCATCTTTCAAAAAATATGGCATTTTCGTAACTCTAGTAGCAATGATACTTCCAATTGTAAATGGTTCAATCGTGGCAATAATAAGTGGTCTTTTTATTCATGACTTAGGAAATCGATTTATGTTTGCTATCCTTGCAGCAAGTGCATCTTATATTGCAGTTCCTGCTGCAATGAAACTTGCAGCACCGAAAGCCGACCCTGGACTCTATATACCAATGGCATTGGGTGTTACTTTCCCGATTAATATAACAGTGGGTATGGCAGTGTACTATTATTTAATAACCATTTTTTAACTAAAAGCGATACGACATAGTTAAGTCGAGTGTACATTTAAAACGGGTATAATCATCCAGTATCGTTTCTTGACGTTTATAGCCAACTGCTGCCTTCGCTCCAAGCAATAAATTATCGGTTAAACCTACAAAGCCACCTAGATGAAACATTCCTGCGTAATGTGTCCCAACGTATTTTGCATATGGATATGTTCCTATATAGTTATTCCCAACTGGATATACTGCTTGAAAATAATTAAACTGTCCATATTCCCCTGATAATCCAACATAAAATCCACTACGTTCCGCTTTTACAGGATAAATATTAAATTCTAATCCTGTTCCATAAATTTTATTGCGCATATAATCAGTATTTTCCGATGTACCATTGTAATTGCTTTCAAAAGGTTTACTTCCTAAACCAAATGAAATTGGAATTTTAAAGGAGAAGTTTCCATTGGGCAATATATGTTCGTACGAAAAACCAAAATTGGTAAAAATGGTTTCAAAAAAATTCAAGGAAATAATATTGTTTCCGTATTTTTTTTCAGAAACAATGGGAGTTGTCATTGGTGTATAAATAGTTGTATTTTCGGGAGCAGTGTATCGAGTTCCGGCAGAAGTATTGTAAAATTCTTTTAGTCCATTTGTGTATACAATATGATGGATATTACTTTTCGATTCCGTAACACTAATATCCGAATTATACATTTTAAACTTAACATCTGAATTATTGATTTCAGTTATTTTACCAACAACAACATTCCCATCAATTTTATGAATAGTATCTTGTGCCTTTACAAAAGAAACGAACACAAGCAAAAACAAGGTTAGTATTTTTCTCATTCCTTAAAAATTAAGTTTATACAATATTTCATTAATAAATTTACAACTAAAAAAACAAACTAATAAATGATATACATCATATCGCATTGTAATTTCCAAACATTATTATTATATTTGAGTAAACAATACCCCATTAATCATGAAAAAAATCTCTCTATTAGTAATTGCTTCGGCAATCAGCGTATCAACATTTGCTCAAGAAGCAGCAAAAAAAGAAAAAGTAAACACATTTGAAATCCATGCCAAAGGTTTGGCAAATTCAACATGGTTATTCAATAACAACATTTCGAATACTGGCGACAGTCAAGATTATGACATGGGCTGGGGCTTCAATTATGGTTTAGGTTTTACCGCTTATTTTGGAAATGTAGGTTTTGGAATTGAAGGCTTGATGGGTAACCACAAGGCTGCATTTACAGGTAAATTAGAAACTAAAGTAGGTGGTGTTGTATTAAATACGACCGATTATACATCGAGCATTAATTTAAGTACCATTCAAGTTCCTTTGATGTTTAAATTAAAATCAACTGGCGGTGCTTACCTTGAAGTAGGTGCACAATACAACATGATTTCAGCTGCTGATTATAAACGAACTGGAAATTATATGAATGCCGACACTGCAATTTCGGCTTCTGTCACAAAAAACTTTGCTAGCTCTTATTTTTCAGGAGTTTTAGGTTTTGGAGCTGCTATTCCATTTGGAGAAGAAAGTCCAATGGCAATATTAGTAGGAATGCGTTTACAATACAGCTTCACCGATTTAAAAGGTGTAGATGCATTGGGTCAAGATTTAAGCGATTCATTCATTTATAACAAATACGAAGCTACATCGGCTGCTAGCGGTGGATTAACATTGGGCTTTGTCTATAAAATAGGTGGTAAGAAGAAGTAATTTCTAAGATATTAGATATTAGTTAAACAAAAAGCTCCGAAAGAAATCTTTCGGAGCTTTTTGTTTTTATGATAATAAATTTTAATTAGTCAACTCTGTTTGCATGGTGGTGAGGACTCGCTTTACGAGAATCTTCAGCCAATGCTTTTGCCATTGCTTTTCCGATATCCGCAGGTGAATCAACTACAATGATTCCGCACTCACGCATAATTTTCTTTTTTGCTTCAGCAGTATCATCATCACCACCAACAATAGCACCAGCATGACCCATTGTACGACCTTTAGGAGCAGTTTCACCTGCAATAAATCCTACAACTGGTTTACGGTTACCATCGGCTTTAACCCAACGAGCAGCATCTGCTTCTAAGTTACCACCAATTTCACCAATCATAATGATACCATGTGTTTCTGGATCATTCATCAATAATTCAACTGCTTCTTTTGTTGTTGTTCCAATAATTGGATCTCCACCAATACCAATAGCAGTAGTTACTCCTAAACCAGCTTTTACTGTTTGGTCAGAAGCTTCGTATGTTAATGTACCAGATTTAGATACGATACCAACATTTCCTTTTTTGAAAACGAATCCTGGCATGATACCTACTTTTGCTTCTTCAGCAGAAATAACACCTGGACAGTTTGGACCGATTAAACGGCAATCTTTATCTTTTAAATATTCTTTCACAGCAATCATATCTTTTACAGGAATACCTTCTGTAATACAAATAATTACTTTGATACCTGCTTCAGCAGATTCCATAATTGCATCAGCAGCAAATGCTGGTGGTACAAATATAATCGACACGTTTGCATCTGCTTTGTCAACCGCTTCTTTAACAGTATTAAAAACTGGTTTATCAAGATGTGTAGAACCACCTTTTCCTGGAGTAACACCACCAACTACATTGGTTCCGTACTCAATCATTTGTCCAGCATGGAAAGTTCCTTCGCTACCTGTAAAACCTTGTACAATTACTCTCGAATTTTTATTTACTAATACGCTCATTTGTTTGATTGTTTATTAATGGTTCTTAGTTATTGTCGAATCTGATTGGATTCATCAATTTTTGCGAACGCTAAATTATAGTTTTAAGCCATTATTACAAAGGAAATTCTTTTTTTTTACGCAGAAGGTTGCCAATTAAGGGATTTAGGTTAATTTAGTCGGATAAAACGATAACATTTTGACCAAAAACCTTCATACCGAAACCATTGTTGCATTAGCCAGCCCTCAAGGCATTGGCGCTATTGGTGTTATTCGCTTGTCGGGTCCCGATGCCATTCGTATTTGCAACAGTGTTTTTGGCACTAAAACGTTAAAAAAGAAGAACTTAGAAGAGGTTAAAACCCATACCATCCATTTTGGGGTGATTCACGATGGTGATATTATTCTGGATGAAGTTTTAGCAAGTGTGTTCAAAGCCCCACATTCCTATACGGCCGAAAATACGGTTGAAATTTCATGCCATGGGTCACCTTACATTCAGCAACAAATTATTCAGTTGTTTATCCGACAAGGAGCTCGTTTGGCAACTCAAGGTGAATTTACCTTGCGTGCTTTTTTAAATGGCAAACTCGATTTATCTCAAGCGGAAGCTGTTGCCGATTTAATATCTTCCAATTCAGCTACCTCACACCAAGTTGCAATGCAACAAATGCGTGGTGGTTTTTCTAATAAAATAAAATTACTTCGTCAGAACCTTATCGACTTTGCATCATTAATTGAGTTGGAACTCGATTTTTCGGAAGAAGATGTTGAATTTGCCGACCGTAGCGATTTAAAAAATTTAGTGAACAGCATTCAACGCATTGTTCAACGATTGATTGATTCATTTGAAGTGGGCAATGTGATTAAAAATGGAATTCCTGTTGCCATAGTTGGAAAGCCGAATGCAGGAAAATCCACTTTGCTAAATGCATTGCTGAATGAAGAAAAGGCCATTGTAAGTGAAATCCCTGGAACAACAAGAGATGTGATTGAAGATGAAATTAGCATTGATGGGGTATTGTTCCGTTTTATTGATACGGCAGGTATTCGCGAAACGACTGACATTATCGAAAGTATTGGAGTAGAAAGAGCATACGAACAAATTAAATTGTCGAGCATCGCCATTTATTTATTTGATGTTCATGAAATAACGCCTAACGAATTAAAACAAATTGTTTCAGAAATAGAACCACACCTTCATAATTCACAATTGGTATTAGTAGCCAATAAAATTGACAAAGAAGATATGGAATATACGTACCGTGAATTTGCTGAATTTAAAAACATGATTTTTATTTCGGCAAAAGAACAAACCGGTATCGATGAATTAAAAAAACATTTGGTTACGCTTTTTGACAACTCAACCGTAAACGTTACCGAAACCATTGTTACCAATGCTCGCCATGTAGAAGCGTTACGCCATACCAACAGTGCATTGATAAAAGTATTAGAAGGGCTAAACAGTAATGTTTCAGGCGACTTCTTAGCAATGGACATCCGTCAGGCATTGCACCATTTAGGTACCATCACTGGAGAAATTTCGAGTGATGATCTTTTAACAAATATTTTCTCGAGGTTCTGTATCGGAAAGTAGATTACAATTCCATGTTAAGAAAATTCAAACTTGCTTTTCTTGAAAAATTGAACAGCTAGAATAATGTCTGTTTAAAAATTATCCGATTATTACCGACTATCGAATTTTAAATCTATAATTTAGCCTAGTAAATAATTGAACAATTCATGCAAGGCACAACAAGTGAAAATAGAGAAGCATCCATTGCCTCTAAATTCATTAACAATACTAATAAAAATGTATTCTTAACAGGGAAAGCAGGAACCGGAAAAACCACCTTTTTAAAATACATCATTAAACACACCTACAAAAACACTGTTATTGCTGCACCAACAGGAATCGCGGCCATCAATGCTGGTGGTGTAACCTTACATTCATTATTTCAATTGCCATTTGGTGCATTTATTCCCGACCGCAATGCAAATGCAAATTTTACCGAAAATTCAAAAATAAACACACCCACTACCCTATTCAAACAATTACAACTCAATAGCACCAAACGCAAATTAATTCAGGAATTAGAATTACTCATTATTGATGAAGTAAGTATGTTGCGTGCCGATTTGCTTGATGCAATGGATACTGTTTTAAGAAGTGTACGTAGAAAAAATGCAATTCCATTTGGTGGTGTACAAGTATTATTCATTGGCGATATGCTTCAATTGCCGCCTGTAGTAAAAGATGATGAATGGAATTATTTAAAATCCTATTACAAATCACCTTTCTTTTTTGATGCACAAGTATTACAAAACAACAAACCTTTGTACATCGAATTGGATAAAATTTACCGTCAGGCAGATAATACCTTCATTTCCGTTTTAAATAACTTACGCACCAACCAAGTAACAGCGAAGGATATTGAATTACTGAACACCTTTTACAAACCCAATTTTGTTCCTGCTAGTAACGAAAATTACATCCAGCTTACCACACACAATCACAAGGCAGATAGCTTAAACAAACAAGAATTACAAAAACTAACATCACCCTCCTATTTCTTTAAAGCTGAATCAACAGGAGATTTCAATGAATTTGCTTATCCGATTGATCAAAACTTAGAGTTGAAAAAAGGAGCACAAATTATGTTCATTAAAAATGATCCTACTGGTGCTCAACGTTTTTTTAATGGTAAAATTGGACGTATTTCGGATATCAATTCAAACAAAATTGAAGTACAGTTCGAGGACAATTCAAAGCCAGTGAGTGTTGAAAAATACGAATGGCAAAACATTAAGTATTCACTCAATGAAATGACAAATGAGATTGAGGAAAAGATTGTAGGAACATATACTCAATATCCCATAAAATTAGCGTGGGCAATAACCATTCATAAAAGTCAGGGTTTAACATTCGACAAAGCAATTATTGATATCGGAAGTGCTTTTGCACCTGGTCAGGTATATGTTGCTCTATCACGTTTAACATCTTTAAATGGCTTGGTGCTTGCTTCGCCAATCAACTATAACAGCATTAGCATTGATGAAACAATTAAGCTGTTTAGCAATTCAAAAGATACAACCGATGAGTTAGATTCTATTTTTGAAAAAGAATCGCATTCGTTTTTTAAAAATTATATCATACAATGCTTCAGCTTTGCAGATACTGCAGGTAAATTAAAATTGCATTTAGAAAGCTATCAAAAAGATGAACAGAAATCGGCCAAACAAAAACATTTTGAATGGGCAAATGAATTATACAAGGAACTAGAAGCAAGCAAAGTTGTTGCTGATAAATTCATCAATCAATTAGCAGTTATTTTTCAAACGAATGCTCCCGATTACAAGCAACAGCTGCTGGATCGTGTAACTGCTGCTCAATTACATTTTAGTCCCATACTAAAAGGTTTTTCAAAAAAAGTATTGACACAACTTGAAAAACTAAAAGATGAAAAACGAATCAAAACCTATTTACAAGAATTGACCGAATTGGATGCGTTTTTTTTCAAGCAATTACAATTAATTCAAAAAGCACAAGCAATGGTGCTTTCAGCAAATAACAATACAGAGTTTTCAAAGGAAACCATTCATACAAGCAAAGAAAATCAAGAACGTGTAACCGAAGTAGGTGCAATCCTTTCTGAAACAAAGAAGAAAAAAACAAAAAAGGAAAAAGGAGAAACCACTAAAAAAGAAAAACCTGATACGAAGCGTATCAGCTTTGATTTATTCAAAAGTGGAAAATCCATTGAAGAAATTGCAACAGAGCGAAGTATGGTGGCGGGCACCATAGAAACTCACCTTGCCTATTATGTTTCATTAGGACTGCTGGACGTGACACAATTTGTGGATGAAAAAAAACTAAAAGACATTATTACGGTTGCCAATAGCTTGGATACAACCTTGTTTGGACCCATCAAAAATGCGTTGGGAGAAGAGTACACCTATTCGGATGTACGATTTGCAATGTCGTATTATGCGAATTCAAAAAAATAAGTCGTAAATTAGAGGGTAGTTAAATCTATTTTCAACTATTCCACGCTATGAAAAAACACATTCTTATTATATGTACTTTATTTTGCTCGATAATTTCAATGCAACTTAATGCACAAGAAGAGGCCCCTAAAGTTGATACTGCAGATGTTGCTAGCACTTTTATCAAAGCAGGCAACTACAAATGCGATTCCGCTGCCGTTCGATTAAAAAACAATGATTCTAAAACAGCAAACAAATTTTATTTAGAAGCTATAAAGGAATATAAAAAAGCACTAAAGGCAAACATTGGTTCATCTGAAGCATATTATCGATTAGCACTCGTTCAAACAAAAACAAAAGATTATAAAAATGCAGTTTTAAGCTTTGATAAAGCGTTGGAAATTGACACTACAAAGTATGCTGCTTATCGCGAACGTGGTGTTGCTCAAATGGAATTAGGAAAGATGAAAGAAGCCGAAAGTGACTTTAACAAAGCCATTGATCGTAATTTTGAAGATGCACAAGCCTACTATTTAAGAGCAACTTTAAAAGAAAAAGGGAAAGATAAACAAGCTATTATTACCGACTTATCCCAAGCGATAGAATTAAATCCAAACCATGAAGATGCATTGTTTAAACGAGGAAAATTATTTCATGATTTCAAAAAAGACTATGTTCTTGCGCTAAACGATTTCAACAAAGTGATTGAAGTAAATCCAGATAGAAATGAAGCATATTTTTGGAGAGGTAAAACAAAATACAATGGTGGAGATTTTAAAGCTGCCGATAAGGATTTAAGTCGTTTTTTAGAATACGAAGCCGACAATATAGATGCACTCATCATACGCGGAGCAACTCGAATTAATATCAACGATAACTCTGGAGCTGTCCGTGATTACGATGAAGTAATAAAACAAGATCCAAAAAATTTCATTGCATTAACAAATAGAGGAACTGCAAAAGGTGCAATGAAAAACTTTGCGGGTGCATTAGAAGATTTAGATTTAGCAATCAAAATAAAGTTTGATTATTCACCAGCTTACATCAACCGTGCATCCATCAAATTTGCTTCAGGTGATAAAAAAGGTGCATGTAAAGATTTAGAAAAAGCAGATGGTTTGAACAATGAAAAGGCATTCAACTTGATTGAAAAATATTGCAAAGAGTTTAACAAATAAGTTTATTCAATCAAAATTGATTCATTGGGCTTAACTGCATTTATTTTCATGGAACCATCGGTATAAAAATCTAAACGAATAAAACCAGTCGATTGATCATTTTCCCATTTTGATTCAAATCGTTTTTTCTTTTTTAGGTGCGACAACTTACTACCAGAGCCACTCACAATGTATTTATCATTCCCAATTCTAAAATATTGCATGTTATGATCGTGTCCTGAAACATAAATTAAATGATCGTATTTATCAAACAAAAGGGCTATTTTTTTACGAAATTGTTTGTAATGTCTGCTATCAATATCTTGCGAAAACAAACGATACAAACCAGCGAGTCCGAACAACTGAAATGGTGGAACATAATTGACTATAAACCGAAGTGGTTGCATTTTTTTTGAATGCTGTCCGTTTGTGTATAAAGGATGATGTCCTGAAATAATAACCTGTTCATGGTTGTTTTTTGAATGCATTAGCAAGCTATCCAATTTTTCGAAAAACATTTTTTCGGTATTCTTTTTCGAACCAACAGTATTCTTTTTAAAAACATGCAGAAACCACTGTGTGTCGATAATTATTAAACGAAGTTTATCCGCTAATAAAACAGAATGTGGCCCGGGTAAACCATCCTTGGGGTAAAATGAACCATTTAATTTATTTTCAATAGTGGATTGATTTCGTAAAAAGGAGTCAACGTATAACTGCTGATCATAAAGAATTTTATTCCCTTTTCGTTTTTGAGCATCCCAATCGTGATTGCCTGGAATGAAATAGGCTTGTCCATGATACGATTTAAGCATATTTAATTGAGCGTTCATTCGTAGTATTGAATTCGAATCTTTTAAATTTAGTCCACTTGGATACACATTATCCCCTAAAAACAATACCGAGCTTTTTTCATCATTGTTTAATTCTTGCTTTAATTTAAGTAATGCTTCGTGAGGCTGTGTATGCTCACCCGCATCACCTATTAAATAAACTGAATATTTTTTTTCTTGAGCGAGACTAGACAACACAGCTAAATAAAAAAGAATAAAGAAAAAACGATTTTTCATTTCTATGCTGTTTTTTTCTTTTTTGTTAAGGCTTCGAAGTACTTGCAATAGGTTTTTATTTCGCATTCATCACACTTTGGACTGCGTGCAGTGCAAATATATCGTCCATGTAAAATTAACCAATGATGAGCGACTGCAATTTTTTCTTCTGGAATGTACTTAATCAATTGCTTTTCCGTTTCGAGTGGTGTGGTTGAATTGGTTGTTAATCCTAATCGAGCTGAAACACGAAACACATGTGTATCAACAGCCATAGCTGGTTTATCATAAACAACCGAAGCAATCACATTTGCTGTTTTACGACCAACACCTGGCAATTTTTGCAAATCATTTATTTCAGAAGGCACCACACCTTTAAAGTCATGAATGAGCATGTGTGACATTCCAACTAAATGTTTTGCTTTATTATTTGGGTAACTAATACTTCGGATATATTGGAACACTTCATCGCTACTTGCTTCAGCCATTACTTCGGGTTTAGGAAAAGCCTTAAACAAAGCAGGTGTAACCATGTTCACACGTTTATCGGTACATTGGGCAGATAAAATAACAGCAACCAACAATTGGTATGGATTTTTATAATGCAATTCCGTTTCAGCAATTGGATGATTTTTGCTGAAGTAATCAATTATTTTCTCGAAACGCTCTTTTTTTGTCATAAAATACTATTTATTATTTAGTCGTTTCAATGTTTGCCAAATGTATTTCTCGGAAGGTAATAATGTATTTTGAATACGTTTAGCATATTCAATACTATCTGTAATCTCTTTGTTTTTAAGCTGAATGATATCGTTTTTACTCTCTAAATTTTCGTTGGCAATCGACAAAGCCTTGTTCGACTTTTGCTTCTCGTAGTAACGAAAAAAGAACAATAACATTAAAAGAACAGCAACACCAATTCCAATCATCAAAATAGTTTGTCGGGTTTGTTGTTGACTTAATTTCGCCTCTTGCAATTCTATTTGTTGCTGCTGCTTTTCACTTTCATACTTCCCTTCTATTTCTAGCACCTGTTTATTGCTTTCTACATTAAAAACAGAATCTTTGTAATTGGAATAATGTACATAATACTCTAGGGCTTTTTCGAAATTATTTGTTTTAGAATATAATTTGGAAATATTAAGACACACGTTTTTGATATTATCGTATGCTTTACGTTCAACAAAAATAGCATATGCTTTCTCGTAAAAATCCAACGCAATGGTTTTACTACCTTGCTTTTCGTAAGCAGCTGCTATTATTTCGTAAGTGCTCGCTATTCCATAAGAATTATCAAGTTCTTTTAGTTGAATTACTGCTTTATCAAAATTCTCGAATGCTTCATCGTACCTTTCTAACTCCACCAAACAATTACCTATAAGTGTATAACAGATTGACAAAGGATACATAGCCTTTTGCTGCTCAAAAATGGCCTTTGACCGCTTAAAATAATCGATTGCTGTTGCTGCGTCTTTTCTACTATCTAAATAAATATTACCAATTCCGATAGAAGAAATAGCCATCATGTATTTGCTGGAATCTTGGGCAGCTATTTCATAACTTTTAAGATAAGATTCCAATGCTTTTTCATTGTTATTAAGACCTAAATACGTATTTCCAATAGAGTTCATCAAATTACTCATTGCACGCTTGTCCTTCAATTTTTCAAACAACTTATAGCCTTCTATTGAATAATATAAGCCTTTTTTATATTCCCCTTTACCATTGTAAAAGCCTCCTTTGCGGTCATATCCATCTGCAACGCCAGCTGTATAGCCAATTTTTTTTGCAAGCTCAATGGCTTTATCGGCAAACAACAAACAACTATCATTTGCTTTATGCATATATGCCAATGAAATTTTATTAAGTGTTTGAACAGCACTCGTGTCTTCAGTAGGAAAATTTTTCAAATGCTTTTTTAAGCTGTCAATATTATTTTCAGCTGAAAATAATGACAAGTGAAAAACAAAAAAAAGCAGTAGTAGTTTTGATGACATAAGACAAATATAAAAAAATAGATGTTATTATTGAAGCTATTTTAGAGAATCGTCCTCAATCACAAAAGCAGTGAATTAACCTATTGATAAAGAGAAAGAAACATATTCACAAGAACAGAACAGTATCTTACATCCGTACTCCAATTACACAAATATCATCCACTTGTTCCATATCTCCTTGCCAATCGTTAAATGCCATTTCGAGTGCTTGTTTTTGATGGTGTGGTGGATGCTGAATTATCGATATCATTAATTCTTTTAATTGAGATCGTTTGAATTTTTTCTTTTTTTCTCCTCCAAACTGATCGGCATAGCCATCAGTAAAAAGCAAGAGCTGATCTCCTTTCGCTAATTGCAACGAATGGTTCGTAAAACTTATAAAATTGTCTGAATAACCAATTGGCGATTTATCGCCTTTTATTTCTATAAATTGACTTGAGTTATCCGAATCCTTTTTAAAGATCCAAAGAGGATGATTGGCACCAGCCCATTCTAATTCGTAAGTTGTTAAATTCAATCGAAAGATAGACATGTCCATACCATCTTTATTTTCTCCTATTCTACCCGACTGGTTTAAATCACGAATAAAACGTGCTCGCAACTGATTTAAAATTTCGTTTGGTGATAATAAATCTGCTGTTGCATTTATTTCATTTAAGAAGGAAGTCCCCAACATGGTTAAAAATGCCCCAGGAACACCATGTCCCGTACAATCGGCTACTGTTAAATACCAGTATTTTTGAGTAGAGTTGGCAGCAGCTTTTTCGAGCGACCAATAAAAATCACCACTAACAATATCTTTCGGTTGAAACAAAATAAAATGCTCAGGCAAATGCTTGCTAACATGCTCTTCCTCCTTTAGCAAGGCTAATTGAATACGCTTCGCATACGTAATACTATCTATAATTTCTTTTTGTTTTTCATCTACTATTTCTTTCTGGCGAGCAATGATTCCATTCTTCTTTTGAGTATCACGGTAACGGTAGAATGCATAAATGGAAATTGCGATGAACAATGTCAAACCAAAAAAGAAGACATATTTAAGTGTTTTCTCTTGCTTCAAAGCGCTTTCTTGCGCTGCAATTTGTGCATCTTTTACTTTCTGAAATTCATTATTCTTGATGCTATCCGCAATAACTCTTTTTTCATAGGCATATTGAAACTGCATTTGCAAAGCAGCTTTTCGAGTAGATTCATTCAATGCACTGTCTTTTAGTTTTATATAAAACTCATGCATCTCCAATGCATTCTTAAAATCATTTTTCTCTTTATAAACCTGACTCATTAAATCGGCAGCATCTGCTAATTCATTTACGAAACCAATTTCCTGTGCTAGTGTGTATGCTTCTTTAGCGTATTTAAATGCTTCGGCTGGCTTTTTTAATTTTAAATAAATAGTAGCCACATTTATGGCTGTACTTACCAATACCGGCTTATCTGTACCTTTTGCCGACATGGTATAGGCTAACAAATAATTATCCAATGCTCCTTTAATATCACCGCTTTCTTCATATACATAACCAATGTTGTTATACGAATTAGCGATGCCATCCATATCATTGATCTCTTTTTGAATAAGCAGTGCCTTATTTAAATACGACAAAGCTTCTTCGGGTTTATTTCGCTTATGATACAGTAATGCAAGATTATTCATCGAAATACCAACACTACGTTTATCGCCCTGTTTTTCACTAATCTTTAAGCTTCGTAAATTATAGCTGATGGCCGTTTTTAAGTCGCCCTGACGGTTGTAAATAATTGCCAAATTATTAAGCGCGTTTGCAACTCCAACATCGTAGTTCGCAGCCTCATACAATTTTAAACTTTTATGGTAACAATCCAAGGCACTTAAAATATCTCCTTGCGATTTATAGGCATAACCAATATTGTTCAATGCAGCAGCCATTCCTATTTTATCACCAAGCACTTGCATGATATCAATTGCTTTTTGATAATAAAAAATAGAGCTATCCAAATTACCCAAACTATTGTGTAAATAGCCTTTGTTTATTTGAGAATTTGCATAATGATACTGTGCTCTTTTTTTAATAGCAGGCACATCACTCTTTAAAAGTTGTTGCGACAATGCCTCCATTTGCTTATTGTATAGAGGCCATACATTATCATCTAAACTCTTTTCTGCAATAGCATTTAACAAATGTAATTTACTAGTATCGTTGGGAGTCGATTTTAAAAGTGAAATCAAGGAATCCACTTCCTTTTGTGCAAAAAGAATGTTTGTACAAAGTACCAGACAAAGTATACTGGATAGTATGGATTTCATACTACCAATATACAATTTTTCATTGATTTAACTATTTTTTCAAACGCTTTATGGAAGCCTCAATGTATTTTGAAGTAGGCAAAATTGACAGTTGAATACGCTTTGCGTAGTTGATAGAATCGATAATCTCTTTTTGCTTTTCCTCAACAATTGTTTTTTGAATTTCTACTTCAGACTTTTGTTCAATCAATATCCTTTTTTGTTCTTCAATTATAGTTTTTTGTTTTTGAGTAATTTTAAGTGAACGCAAAACAAAAATGGCAAAAACTAATACTAAAAATAAACCTACTACGATTACAACAGTTAATACATTCTGTTTTTTCATTTTAGCATCTGCAATAAATTGTTGACTTTCCAATTTTTTTTTGTGTTCAGCATTTGCAATTGCTTCTTTTTTATCAAATTCAAAATTCAATTCTGCTTGAACCGTCTTTTTTCTGGATTCCAGATTATCCAAACTATCGCGATAAAGCGTATACCCATTAAAACTTTGAAAAGCACCTTTAAAATCTCCGATTGTTGAATCAAGAATATACAAAGATTTATAACTTAGCATTATATACTCCTTATGTCCAACTTTTTTTGCTAGCGCATTAGAAATTTGCAACAAACTATCGGCCTTTCTATATTGTTTCAATTTAATGTATATATCGCCTAGGTTCAAATAGGAACTTGCAATTCCAGCCTCACTGCCTATCTCTTTCTTTATTTCAAGTCCTAAGTTTATAGTCTCTAATGACTTTTGAAAATAGTTATGTTGTATTAAAGTATCATTTTCCAGTTCCGCCATATCTCCATAAACACTACCAATATTATTGTAAATTGATGCCACATATGATTTTTCGCCAAGCTTTTTGCTGATTTCAAGTGCTTCTTGAAAATTCTGAATCGATTGATCAAACTTTTTTTGATAATAATATACCGTTGCTATTGTATTGTATGTTGAAACCATACCATACGTGTCGTTCATTTCTTTTTTAAGCTGAAGTGCAGTTAATAGATTTTTTATAGCTTCTGTATAATTACCTTGATTTGTATATACCAATCCAATATTATCATATGTAGCCGATATGCCCTCTTTGTAATTTAATTGTTGCATTATTTTTAAGGATTGAAAGTATAAATCAAGAGCTTTTGCATATTCCCCTTGATTAATATATACCAATCCGATATTGTTTTTTGAAATTGCAATTCCTTTTTTATCACCAATGACTTGCTTAATCTGAATTGACAATAAATGGTTTTTAATTGCACTGGTGTAATTCCCTTGGTCGAAATAAATTAAACCAATAGTGCTGTATGCTTTCCCTTTATAACGTTGAATTGATGTATTAATAGCACTATTATTATTTCGTTCCAATAATTTATCAGCCAATTCAATCAACTTGTTACTATACTCTATCCCTCTCGCATAATCTGCCATTACTTCGTATTCATCACTAACCAGATACAGAATGGATAATTGATTCGTATCTAATTTAGTTTCATCAATAAAATGCAAAAGTGAATCTACCTTTGTAGTATAGGCATGAGCAACTGATAGCTTTATAAAAAGCAAGGTCAAAAACAGATATTTATAATTATTCTTCAGTTTTATTTTTTTAATTGTGTAATTTTTCGATAAATATAATTTTGATTGGGCAACATTGCTTGCTGAATTCGCTTCGCATAAGTAATTGAATCAATAATATCTTGTTGCTTTTCTTCAATTATATGTTTTTGTAAAATCAATTCTTCTTTTCTTAGTTTAAGTTCATCTTTTTGAAATTCAATGAGTGAATTCTGTTTCCTAGTAATACGAAGAGTGCGCCAAACAAAAAGTGAAAACAATAACACGAATACGAAGCCAATTACTAAAGCAACAATAACAATTAACTGCTTACGACTTTTTTCATTTTCAATTATTGTTTTATTTAAAAGTTCTTGAGCATGCTCTGCAGCCAAAACAGCTTCTTTTTTTTCAAAATCATAGTTCATTTGACTTTGAATTAATTTCTTTTGAGACTCATCATTATTCAAACTATCTCTATACAATACAAATAGCTGACGATTTTTTAATGCAGAGCGATAATCTCCCTTTGTGCTATCCAACTTGGCAAAATTTTCAAAAACAGCTTTCAAATATTCTTTATGATTCATTAAAAAAGCTAATTCTTTGGCTTTCTGAAAATAAATTGCGGCCTTATCTAACTGATTTAATTTTAGATAACACATCCCAATTCCATTGAGTGAACCTGCTATACCAGGCTTATTATCTAAGTCTGTTTTTATTTTAAGTGAATGATTTAAATTCTCCAATGCTTTCATTAATAGTTCCTTCCTAATAACAGGATCAGTTGTTACATCTGATTGTTCACGATAGAGAATACCAATATTACTGTATGCTACCGCTATTCCTTTTTTATCTCCAATAGATTCATGTAGCTTTAAAGCTCGATTGTAATAAGTTAATGCCATTTTAAAATCTTGGTCATCCTTCGCAATAATTCCAATATTCACAAGCACTTCAGCTAATCCCTTTTTGGAGCCTACTTCTTCATTTAGCGTCATCGCTTTTAAATAATAATTCATTGCATCCTTATTATTTCCCAAACGCTTGTATATTACTCCAATATTGCAATAAGAATTTGATAGATTTTCTTTTTGCCCAAGTTTCTCTCTCAACTTTAGAGCTGCGAATTGATTTTTTAATGCCTCGGGATAATTGCCAATTGAACTAAATACCAATCCAATATTATTATAACAACTCGCTATTCTTTCTAATTTATTCAATTCCGTATAAATAACCAATGCTCTATTATACTTATCCAATGCTTCTATATAATTTCCTTGTATTTCATTTAGAATACCAAGACTCATTAATGCATCTGCATATTGAATTTTTAATCCATTTAGTTTACTAACGTTTGCCGACAAATCATAAAACTGAATAGCACTTCTATAATCACCTTTGTCCTCATGGAAATAGCCTAAATTAAGATATGTTTGCGCCAAGCCACTGGGAAGGTTTTCTTTTTTTGAAATTGTTAAGGCTTCAGTCAAAGAAGCTTTTGCTTTTGTTGTATCAACAAACTCATATTCACTAAACAAATCATTTAATGTTATAACCTTTACAGAATCAGAAGTAGTGTTTTTTAAAAGTTGCTGAAGTGAATCAATGCTAGATGTTTGTGAAAAACAAATCAATGGCAACAAAAGAATAAAAAAGAGGGCTCTTTTCAGCATAGAACAAATATAAATAAATTGACCTGAAATAGCTACCTATCGCAAGATGAATCTTATTCTTTTTTTCTCAACCTGTTCAAGGAATTATCAATGTATTTATTAGTCGGTAAAATGGATTGCTGAATTCGTTTGGCATAATTGATAGAATCCATTACTTCTTTGTTTTTTAACTCCACCAATTCCTTTTGCTTTTTTACGAGCTCATTTTGCTGTTCAATTATCGCTTTTTGCTTTTGAGAAGCATTAAATCGATTAATCATATATATTCCAAATAATACAAGCAACAGTAATCCTCCATAAAGCATATAGCCTTTTGTTTTTTCTTGGCTCAATTGTGCCTTTTGCAACTGAATTTGAGTGTCTCTGATATTTTGGGCTTGTAAATTTTTAATACTATCGGCATCCGCCTTTTTCTCAAATTCATATTTAAGTTGATATCGAGTTAGTTCATTGTTTTTTTCAACGTTAAAGATTGAATCTTTTAAAACTAAATAATTTTTAAAATGAATGAGTGCATTCTTGTGTTCGCCTTTTTTTTCATATACTGAGCCTAACAACTCTTCTACACCAAGCTGTAGATCAAGAGAACCTAGCTCCTTAGACAAACGAATACCTTTTACTCCATAATTGACTGCCTCTTCTAGTTTATTTAATTGATTATAATTATTCGCAATGGCTAAATATGCAATCGCCTGCCCTTCTAATTTTTCGATTTGCTTATAACTAGCAAGTGCTTTTTGATTATAAACTAACGAAGAATCTATTTTATGCTCATTCTCAAACAACTTTCCATAGTTCGAGTAAATAGTTGCAACGCCATCCCTATCATTCAATTTAAGATACAACTGCAATGCTTTTGAAAAATACGAATAGGCGGATGCGTAGTCGTTATTTGCCATGTACAAATTGCCAATGTTAGCATAGGAAGTACCAATACCCTCTTCATTACCTAGCTCTACCTCTAATGCTAAAGATTTTAAGCTGTAATCCAATGCTTCTTTTATATTGTCCTGTCGTTTATATACCATTCCAATATTTGAGAGTGCATTGGCCATTCCAATTTTATAACCAATCGATTCTTGAATTTTTAATGAATTAAAATAATATTCCAAAGCACTAGGGTAATCACTTTGCGAAAAAAAGATATTTCCAATAGCATTCAAAGATGAAGCCATCCCTGATTTATTTCCTATCTTCTTTTCTACTTCGTAAGACTTTTTCTGAAATTCAATTGCCAAATAATATTTACCAAGCTGTTTGTAGCAATAACCAATATTACCATAACATGCTGCTATTCCTTTATCATTTTTATTTAACTGATATTGCTCAATTGCCTGAGTATATGCCTCAATTGATTTTTCATAATTGGCTGCGTATAACAATGCAGTTGCAATGCTCCTTATAACAGATGCTACTTTATCATCTAATTTTAACGATCGATAACCCGCTAATGCTTTTTCATAATAAACGATCGCACTATCATATCTACTTTGATTATCGAAACAAGATGCAATTAACAACTCTGCATTCGAAACTTCTAATGCTAAATCATTCTTCTTCGCTATGAAATAAGTCTTTTTTAAATATGGTAAAATGGAATCGCCTTTTCCAAAATCAATGTAGGCTTCATATAATTCATTTTGTAGTTTAACCGTGGAAACTTCTGATGGGAATTTTTTTAATTCTTTCTTTAGCGAATCAATCGTTTTTAATTCGGATTGGGAATGAACGAACAAACCAATAGAAAAAAATAATATGAAAAGGTAGTTTTTCAATTTGAAGTTTTATATAACAAATATAAAAAAAGTCCCGACAAATCGGGACTTTCTTCAATCTATTAACTAATATATTTAGTATTTCCAAAGTACTTGCAATTGCTCTTCGAAGCGTGCTTTTGGTAAAAAATTCCATTCCAAATCGGCATTCATTGGAACAGGTGTATCTAAACTTGCTGAACGAACAACTGGTGCATCTAAATTTTCAAAACAATTTTCAGAAATCACTGCTGCCAACTCTCCTCCTAATCCACCAACTAAAGTATCCTCATGCAAAATAATTGCTTTCCCCGTTTTCATCACCGATTGAATGATTGCATCTTTGTCAAATGGCAATAATGTTCTTAAATCGACTAAATCAGCTGAAATTTGAGGGTATTTATCCAATACTTCTAAAGCCCAATGAACTCCAATACCATAAGTAATAATACTCACATCATTTCCTTCACGCACCAAGTTGGCCTTTCCAATTGGAACAGTAAAATAATCATCTGCTACATCTTCGGTAACACTTCTATATAATGCTTTTTGTTCAAAAAACATAACTGGATTTGGATCTTCAAATGAAGCCAACAACAATCCTTTTGCATCACTTGGAAATGCAGGATACACTACTTTTAATCCTGGAGTATGTGTAAACCAAGCCTCATTACTTTGTGAATGGAACGGTCCAGCAGCTACTGCTGCACCTGTTGGCATACGCACTACCACATCTGCATTTTGTCCCCAACGGTAATGTGATTTCGCTAAATTATTTACAATTTGATTAAATCCTTCGGTAACAAAATCAGCAAACTGCATTTCTACCATTGCTTTCATACCATTGATGGATAAACCAAAACCACTCCCTACAATTGCTGATTCACATAAAGGTGTATTGCGAACACGTTTTTTCCCAAACTCTTCCACAAAACCTTCGGTAATTTTAAACACACCACCGTATTCTGCAATATCTTGTCCCATCAACACCAAATTGGAATGTTTGCGCATTGCCAAGCGCATCCCATCCGAAATAGCATCAATCATACGCTTGTTAGTTTTAGCCCCACTTGCTTTTGTTTCAACAAAATCAAACGGTGCATACATATCACGTAATTCTAATTCTGTATTTGGAGGAGGCAATGTTTCTGCATATGCTAATTCAAGTCCAGTTTCAATCTCTTCTTTAATTTCGGCACGAAATCCTTCAATCATTTTTTCATCCAACACACCTTCTTGCAACAAGTATTTTTCGAAATTATTCAATGGATCTTTTTTTCCCCAGATATCAAACAATTCTTTTGGAACGTATTTAGTACCCGATGCCTCTTCGTGTCCACGCATACGGAATGTAATTAATTCCAATAAAATAGGACGAGGATTTTTGCGCATCGATTCGGTTAAACGTTTTACCGTATCGTATACCTCCAACACATTGTTTCCATCCACCTGCACTGCTTCCATTCCATAGCCAATTCCTTTATCGATAAATTGCTTGCAACGGAATTGCTCGTTACTAGGTGTTGACAAACCATATCCATTATTTTCGATTGCAAAAATCACAGGCAAATCCCAAACAGCTGCCACATTCAATGCTTCGTGAAAATCTCCTTCACTTGCTCCACCATCACCCGAAAAAACAACTGTTGCTTTATTGTTTTCTTTCAATAAGTTACCCAATGCAATTCCATCGGCCAAACCAAGTTGTGGACCTAAATGCGAGATCATACCAATGATTTTGTACTCTTGTGTTCCAAAATGGAATGAGCGATCACGCCCTTTGGTAAAGCCACTTGGTTTTCCTTGAAACTGGCAGAACAAACGATTCAAAGGAATACCACGTGAAGTGAATACACCTAAATTACGGTGCATTGGTAAAATGTATTCCTCTTTGTCCATTGCCATAGCAATACCTACCGAACCAGCTTCCTGACCAATACCACTAAACCATTTTGCAATTTTACCTTGGCGCAAAAGCACCAACATTTTTTCTTCAATCATTCGAGGTTTTAATACACCTTTGTAAAGGTCTATCAATACCTCATCTTTATATTTTTTTCGATCGTAACGAATAGGAGTTTCTGCAGTAATCATATGTATTGTTTTTACGGGCGTAAAATTATTAAAAAATAAGGACTTTTAGCGGTATAATTTTCCGTAATTTTGTATTCCAATTATGATTCAAGAAATAGCCGTATATCTACTTGTTTTATTAGCACTTTGCTATGTTGGCTACCGCTTTTATGCAAGTATCAAAAAAAAGCAAGCCTGCGATAAGTGCGAACTGATGAAAGCTGTTAAGAAAACCGAACCAAAATGATAAAAAAAATCAGCCTATTTTTCATACTATTTCTCACTTCAATTGCAGGAATTGCCCAAAAGGACAGCCTAAAAACAAATACTGGCTTAATCTACGGACATAATCACTCCTATTTTTTAACCGCACCAAGTGGTTGGGTACTCGATAATGAAAGTGGCAGGGAGGAAAACTTAATGGCCGTATTTTATCCAAAAGGAGAAACCTGGGCCGATGCAGAAACAGTAATGTACACCACCTTTACAAGTTACGACACAACAAAAAATGAAAAATTAAAGGATGTTATTCTGTACGATAGTACTGCCTTTATTGCGCGTGCACCTAAAATGAAAATAAAAGCAAAAGGAACCATTCAAATTGGCAAAAACAAAAATGCAGTTGTGTATGAATATGCCGATGCTGAGAATAAAAATTTTGAACGTGTAGCCTATATTGCCGAAAAAAAAGGAGTTGCTATGATTATCATAACATCTCGCACAAAAAACGGATTAGAGAAAAATGCAAAGAAATTTCAATCACTCATTAAAACTTACCGCTTTTTAACAGATCAGGTAAAGTTGCCTGATTAAAATTTATTTTGGTTGTGTTGCTTTTACAGATAACACGTATTTGTAAACAGCATCTTTTTCGCTGTCCGAAATCCTTGCTTTATCAGCCATATTTTCAACAAGATCTTTCCATTGCGCTTCGCTATAGTTATAAATATTGTTTGCACTATGGCAATTGATACAAGCACCATTGGTATACAACTCATATCCTTGCTTTAACTTATCTAATGTAACATCAGCAAACTTTGCTTGAATCGCCACTAACTCTTCGTTGCCTGGAGCTTGCATACCAGTTGTTCTTGCTAAAACTAAAGGAGTAGATGAAGTAGTGGATGATTCAGAAGAGCTCGTTGTTGTAGCTTTTTTAGAAGTGCTGCATGCTGCAATAATTAAAGATGTAATTGCAACTAGTATTATTTTTGATTTCATAATTTATCGTTTAAAGTTATTTACAACACTCGTTTTTGTTGTTCACTTGTTAGAATTGTTTTTTCTAAGCGAGCCAATCTTGTTTTTTCTTGCTTGGCAGTCATAATCCAATGCGCCATCACTTTCTTGTAGGAAGGAGCTTGTTCATTGAAAAATTTCCAAGCTAATTTATTCTTTTTAAATTGTTTTTCAAAATCTGGACTTAAAAAAGAGGCTTCTTTTTCGTGCGAATAAATTCTTGATTTGTGTTCTTTTCTCAACGAAAAAGCATGAAGCCCTTCGGGCAACATTAAACCCGCTTTGGTTAGCTCCTCTACTTTTTTTATATTGATATCACTCCAAATGCTGGTTGGTTTTCGTGGGGTAAACCGAATGCAATAACAATCCTTATCAATAGATCTTCGTACTCCATCTATCCAGCCAAAACAAAGTGCTTGATCAACAGATTGCGGCCAGGTCATGGATGGTTTTCCACTATCTACTTTATAATAACCAACAATCAATTCCTTTTCTTTCTTATGATTTTTTTCTAACCATTTTCTAAACAAGGCTTGTGTTGCAAAAAAAGTGGCTTTTATAGTCTTCTTCTCCATCGTTTTTACTTACACTTTTAAAGAACCACGAAATCCTCTTGCTGCATAATACGATTCGGCACCGTTGTGATAAACAAAAACGGTTTCGAAACGATAATCAGCAAAAAGAGCACCTCCTAATTTTCGGATATTCTCAGGCGTTTTTATCCAGCTCGATGTTTTTGCATCGAAATTTCCTAATTGTTGCAATGAACGGTATTGTTCTTCGGTTAATAATTCAATACCCATTTCTTCGGCCATACCCATTGCACTGTGTTTGGGTTTATTTTCTTTACGCGAATCCAGTGCTTTCTGATCATAACAAACACTTCTACGGTCTTTCGGAGATTCGGGTGAGCAATCAAAAAAAGTATATGCACCTGTTTTTTTGTCGTAAGCTACGACATCAGGTTCGCCACCTGTTTTTTCCATTTCATTGAGTGACCAACATTTTTCGGGATTCGCTTCTAGCTTTGTTTGAACGTTTGTCCATTCAATACCTTGGTGGCGACTTTTGTATTTCTCGAAACGCGTTTTTAATATGCTGAATAATTCTTTCGTTTCAGAGGTTGACAGTGTTTTTGTATTTTTCTTTGCCATTGTATTTTAATCTATAGGTTCCCACAATTGAATTTTGTTTCCTTCAACATCAAGAATATGAACAAACTTGCCATAATCATATGTTTCAATGGTATCCACAATTGTTACAGCTTCCCTTTTTAAAGCATCAACGAGTGTCACCAAGTTTTCTACTCTATAATTAATCATAAAATCTTTTTTTGAAGGCTCAAAATACTTAGTTGTTTCTGCAAATGGTGTCCATTGTGTTTGTGCTTTCTTTGTACTATCTGCACCTTCATACCAATCAAACGTTGCACCATATGGATTTGTATTTAAACCAAGATGTTGTTGATACCATGCAGTCATTTTTTTAGGGTCTTTGCATTTAAAAAAAATGCCACCAATACCTGTTACTCGTTTTACTTCCACCTTAGATGGTTGTGTCGTTAATGTTTTGAAGGCAAAACCAAAACCGAATGATGCGGCTAGTGCTAAAATTAGCAATGTTGTTTTTTTCATATTTAATTATATTATAAACTTTTTAAATATTTAGTTAATTTGTAATTAAACCCTTACTCCAAATAGATATCCTAATAATTATCAATTATTATTTTATTTTTTTTAATTACCAGAAAGTTGCAAATAAATTAACGCTACAGCAGCAACAGTCATAATAATCAATGCTGCAAAGCCAAAAATATTTGCTCCTTTTCCATTCACATTTTTTCCCATTATTTTTTTATTGTTGGAAATATGAAGGATGATTGCTATTAGAACGGGAGCCGTAAGCCCATACAAAATAGCTGTATAAATGAGTGATTGAATTGGAGTAATGCCGATGTAATTTAATGACAAACCAAGTATCAATGAAATTGCAATCACAACATAAAATGCTTTTGCTTCATGAAATTTCTTGTCAAGTCCTTGTTCCCAACCAAATGTTTCTGTGATGATATAGGAAATTGAACCACTTAATACAGGTATTGCAATAAGGCCTGTTCCGATTACACCAATAGCAAAAAGAAGGTAAGCTAAATTTCCTGCTAAAGGTTTTAATGCCATTGCAGCTTGCTCTACAGTATCAATTTGATGGATACCGCCATTATACAAAACTGTGCCAGTAGTAAGAATAATAAAGTACATCACAAAACCAGAAACGGTCATCCCAAAATCAACATCCTGATTTATATCACGGATTAACTTTTTATTTACAATCAAATGCTTCTTTTTACTTTTCATTTCTTCAACTTCAACCGATGCTTGCCAAAAGAAAAGATAGGGAGAAATGGTTGTGCCAAGTATTCCTACGATGATGGCTACAAAGTTTTTATCGAATTTAATAGTTGGAATAAAAGTAGCTTTGAAAATTTCGCCAAAATCTTGCTTATATAAAAATGGAACTATAAAATAAACCAACATTACAATGCATAAATATTTTAGAATGGCTGCAATTTTTTGATATGGCAAATAGATTATTAAGCCTAAAAGAATAATTGTAAAAAGAACACTAAAATAATTAGCATCTATTGATGGAAATAACAAATTCCCAACAGCACCCATGCCTGCAATATCAGCTCCTATATTCATTACAATAGCTGGGAAGCTAAACACTAACATCACATATAAAATAGGTTTCGGATAATGTTTTTTTAGTGTTCCTGTTAAGCCTTGTGAAGTTACTAATCCAATTCTAGCACACATCTGCTGAATAGCAGCCATGAGTGGAAATGCTATAATTGCGGTCCACAATGTTGAAAGGCCATATGCTGCTCCCGCCTGAGAATAGGTTGCAATACCAGATGGGTCATCATCACTTGCACCTGTTACTAGCCCTGGTCCAAGTTTTTTCCAACTGCAAAAAATTTTCGAGGAAAATGTTTTCTTTTTTATCATTTTTTAGTTGTTGTTGAATGCTCATCAAAAGCACAACTAAGATAGGTATAAAGCAGTCATTATAACTAGTTGATTGGGGTCTCTATGTCACATTTGTGTTAATTGCGCTATTATGCAACCGAACTGCTCCCAATTATTCACTATTCTGGTCGCTTTTAATTTTTTTTGTCAATTTTAATAGTTTTGAAAGTCCTCAAAAGTTTTAGATTTCAACATTTTAACCCTTCTCATTCTATTTATTCTTAATTATTAGAAGTATTGCACTTCAGCCCTTTTTTCAAAAACTGAAATAGTGTTCAATACTTTCAGAACTTAAATTTGTCCTTTATAATTCGGATCAAAATCTACCATCCATTCAATTCCATATTTATCTCTAAACATTCCAAAGTATGAGCCCCAAGGACTTTCCATTATTGGCATTTCAATTTGTCCGCCTACCGACAATCCGTTGAATAATTTATCAGCTTCTGCTTTACTTTCTGCACTAATTACAATTTTGCTTCTGTTCTCATTTTCATTTGTTCGCCCTAATATTTCAGGTACATCGTTGGCCATTAACATACTTTTACCAATTGGCAAAGCAATGTGCATTATTTTATTGGCTTCATGTTCAGCTACAGGAAATTCATCGCTTGCTAAATCTTTGAAACGCATTATTTTGGCAAGTTCTCCACCAAAAACTGATTTATAAAAATTGAATGCCTCTTCGGCATTGCCGTTGAAGTTAATGTGAGGATTGATGCTTGCCATACTATTTTGTTTTTAACTAAGTTTATTTTTTTAGGATTATCAAATTTAATATAAAATTACAAATCCTATTTGAATCTAAAGCTTTTATAGAATTACAGACAACTTTGGGAATATAAAAGAAGTTACAATTTGTTAGCGTAGAAATTTACTTGATTAAGCAATTTAATTATTCATTTTCAATTAATGCACTATAAAATCCTGATTCTTTAAATTCTTTTGCAAAAAGTTCTCTTGTTACACTTTCTCCATTTTCAAGATTTGATCTTGGCAGCGTCACTTGTCTGCCAAATAAATTCATTGTTGCTGTACCTGATGTGTATTTTATTTCGGTGGTAGTTTCATTTTTTTCTCCATAGTTATGAGTAATAAATGAGGAAGATGGGAAAGTATCGACAACACAAACAATTGAATTTTCTGCAATTTTTAAATACTCATTTATTTCCTTTTGGGAATACACTTTTTTTAATGCTCGAGTCAGTGTTCCATTAGAATGGTTTGAGTAGTTAGGTAAAAACATATTTATGATGCTGTCGTGCATCCCCAATCCTTCATAAGCAAGACTATATAACCCATCTATTTCGCCTCGGTACCACATATATCCGGTCCCACAGTTTTGTTCTACAATGTATTTTTTATCGGCATACGTAATGCATTTAAGCGCTTGGTCAAATTTCTTTTGTTCAAGGTAAATTTTGGTCAAGTATCGGCAAGCATAATTTTTATAATTCGAAGTATAGCTGCCGTATCCATAAGTGTTGGATGTTGTGTCATCGGGAATGTCGGAGGAATTGTAGTATGTTCCAACATAGTAGGATGCATTGGAAGCTATAATTTTCAAGAACATCTTTTCGGCTTCAGTCAGCCTGCCTAATTGCCAAAGTGAGCAAGCTAAAGAATGATAATTTGAATGGTTCTTTTTTGTAGGTTCAGCACCAATCAATTGTGAATACTTTTTACAAAAAAGGGAATCTTCTTTTGATGGATAATGATCTATGGAATAGTCTGAACTTATGGATGACATAGAAAAGGAATATGTCGGGAAGTTCCAAGTGGTATCAATTTTTAATTTAAGACTAGTGGTATCTTGCGAAAAACAAATCTGCCCAACAAGAACAAAGGTCAATATCAGGAAAAAATAGTTGGTAGGTATGTTTTTCTTATTCATGTTACAAAACTTTTTGCACACTGCAAGTAAGCGGAAAGTTAGAAACTTCTAATTAGAATCTACAATTGTTTAACTTTTCACATCAGGTTTTAGAATTCACTTTGCTTTTCTATGTATACTTTTATTGCTCCTCAATTATTGACTTCCCTTTTGATTTATCTCCCGAAGTCCATTCCCAATTTTCATGAAGTCTTATTTTTCCGTTTGATAATAATTCAGGAATTGACTTGCATATTCCGGTCATCAATTCTCCTTTGTCGTTTACCTGATGATAACGCATATCGATGTTCCCATTTTCATCTACAAGGCCAATTAAATGTCCTTTAATGATTTTACCACCCGAATACTCAGATGTTAAAATGTCGCCAACTTGTTTATACTGAAAAACAGTTTCATTAGACGTTTCTCCATTTTCTGTATTGCTTATTGGACGAAACATTTTGTTATTATAATTTATCATTCCAATTACGTTTTTACTTTTCAATAAAGTCATTTCGCCTTTACATTCTGCAGTTCATAATCTAAAAAACACTGCAAATTCTAATTTTAAATGTAATCAAATTTGCCTGAGGAACACGAAATCCAGCCTCTAGCCAATTGCTGTTAACTGCTACCGTTTTTTCTGACATAAGCGGTGTCTGTCCAAGTTTGCTAATCCGAAAAATTAGCAAATGTCTTTCCATCATATTTATACAACTTCATTCCATTACTACTAAACCAGATGTTTCCTGCTTTGTCTAAAAGAATAGGAATAAAATCTTTTACAACTGTTCCTTCTTTTTCAGTTAAAACATTGAGTGTTTTGCCATCATAAAACCCCAACCCTTCTTGGGTGTCAAACCAAATATTTCCGTTTGCATCTTCTACAATAGTGTATGAACCATTCAGGTCTGGTGCTTTAAAAAAATTTTGAGTGTAGGTTTTGCCATCAAATTTACCAATGCCTTTAAAAGCAGTGGCAAACCATAAATTGTGTTGTTTATCTTCTAGTATACGGTCTGTTCGTCTAATTTCTTTGTAAGGAATAATTGTAGATAAGGTTGTACCATCAAAACAGGAAACCCCTTCATCTGAACATTCGGCAAACCAAATGTTGCGATCTTTTGTTTCTAAAATTGAAAATATTCCTTTAAGGCTTAAACTGTCTTTGTTGACAATGGCTTTATTGTCTAAAAACCGACTAAACGATTTTCCATCATAACAATAAACAGCCTCATCTGTTCCGAACCAAATTGTACCATTTCGATCTTGCATCATACTCCAAACTGTATTATCAGTTGGCGTGCTATTGTTATTTATTCCTTTAAAATAGGAATCATTCGTATTATTTAAAACAATTGGAATGTTTTCAAATCTATTCCCATCAAAACGATTTAGTCCTTTACTAGTACCTACCCATACATTACCTGCTTTATCATGAAGAATGGAATAAATAGCATTACTATTTAATCCTTGCTCCATTCCAAAATGAACAAATAATTTCCCATCGTATTTAAAAAGCCCCTCACCTAAACTACCAAACCATAAATTAGCATCCTTGTCTTCAATACTAACAACTATGCGAACATCCTTATTTACCCCTTTTGGTGCTGGTAGTTTAGCTTGTCCGTTCAATGTATTTTCTTTGCCTTCTTGCGTTACTGGTTTAACTTGTCCGTTACAGGAAGTCAAAAAAAACAAAGCCAATAACAAAGAGTAAATAAGTTTATTTATGTAATACTTGCTCATTTGTTTTTTATAAGTTTTATAGTGAGATGCAGTGTTTATCTTTTTTATATTATTCCGAATAACTTGTAAATATTTTTCCGTCATATTTGTATAAGCCAGTGTTTCTTGTGCCAATCCAAATATTTCCATCTCTATCTTCAAGCATAAACCAAGCAAAATTCTTACTCATACCATTAGTCGTGTTATAATTTTTAAATGTTTGTCCATCGTAACTCCAAATTCCACCTTCACTTTCAATGGATGATTGTTTTTCTTCCCCACTAAACCAAATTTCACCTTTCTTATCTACTAAAATGGGATTTCCAATTCCAACTTTCTCTTTAAAATTTATGAATTTATTTCCATCAAAAATAAAATTACCGTGCAATCTCCCACCAAACCATAAGTTTCCTTTTTTATCTTCTTTTATATAACGAATCCATCCATCCCCATTTGGTTTAAAACTATTTATTGACTTTCCATCGTAGCAACAAACGCCTTCCTCACCAGGAGGACAGCCAGAACCAAACCAGATATTACCCTTTTTATCTTCTAGCATACAGTCAATCATTTTAAGATGAAGACTATCTTTATTTATTACACCGTCATTGCTTAAAAAACGAGTAAAGTTAAATCCATCAAAACAATAAACGCCATCACCTGTTCCAAACCAAATTTTTCCACTTGTGTCTTGCAACATACTCCACACTGTATTTTTTGTGGACTGGCGAGAATAATAATTATTACTTACCACAGGTCTAATGGATAATGGGATTGAAATTGGGATAATATTTTTCCCATCATAACGGCAAATTCCTTCAGTTGTTCCGAACCAAATATTACCCGATTTGTCTTCTAAAATTGAATAGACACTATTGCTTTTTAACCCATCTTTTACTGTAAATTGAGTAAATAATTTTCCGTCATATCGATAAACTCCTTCTCCGGTAGTGCCAAACCAAAGATTACCCGCTTTGTCTTGCAGTCCACACCAAACATTATCACTTTCAGTTGAACCTTGTGTCTTTATAAGTTTAGGCTGACCTACAGAAATTGGTTTTATTTCAGTTTTACTGTCGGTTGGTGATGATGGTTTAACTTGTCCGTTGCACGAAGTCAAAATGGTCAGAATGTAAAAAAAAAAGAATATTTTAAATTTCATTACTTTATTGTGAATTTTAAGTGTGTCCATAAAGTTAAAGATAAGAATTTAGAACTTTGTATTGCAGTGGTATTAAATAGAAAATATACTATACCAATGTTTATTGATTAAACAGTTGTCTCTATTTGAAATTTTCACATGCTAACACAAAACCAATGTTAGATGTATTTTCTGTTTTATTGTCAGTTGAACTTGCATGCTCATTTTTTCCCAACAATTAATATTCTAATTTCATCAACTACACTATACACCATTCCGTTAACCAATATTAATTTGTATGTTATTGGGTTTCCTTTTACCTTTTTTCCTTCATTATTAATATTTGTATTACGGTGCGTTTCAGAACAAATCAACGTGTCATTCTGGATTTTCCAAGTACCTTTGCATACAAGTGGACGAGGCGCAGTCCAAATTGTTTTGTACTTATTTTTCTTTTTAATTACTAAGGTAAGTGGTCCATCCTTATAGGTGCCAGCAATTCTAGAAACAGCAATTTTTTCTAGTTTCAAGCTATCGGCTTGCTGTCCGCTGCACGTTAATCCAAGTAGTAAAAAAACAATCGTTAAAAGCAAGGTTACAGATCGCATCATTTTGAGATTTAATTAGTGTTAACGATTTTCTTTTATGTAGAATACATCAACTTCACCATTCACAATATTGCCTTTTTGGTCCTTCACTTGAATTAATTCAGGATAAACGATGTCAACTTCTTTTGTTCTTGGGTAAGGATCATTGCCACCAGTTGGCCACCTAATTAGCCAGTCTTGAATCCATTTTTTATTTTCGTCCTGATGCAAAAATGTGATACGATTATTTTCCTTTAGAAATTTCCCCGTGCTAACTAAACCATTCGTAATTTTCTTATAGGTTGAATCTTTGAAAAAAGTAATTTCAGATTTGAAGTTTAACATTATCGAATCTGAAAGCATTTGCTTCTTATTGATCGTTTCCAACTTGTAACTTTTCCATGTTCCTATTATAAAATCGTCAGGGGCCGACAACCAACTTGAAAGAAGAAGAGTAGTTAATAGAAGAAAGATTGCATTTTTCATTTTGTCAATTATTGTTGTTTTACAATTACACATACCCTTTTGAAGATTTAAGAAAGGCGGACTTTTCATCCCAAATATTGATGTGGAGAACCAAATTTTGATTAACAACAAATGTATTTGTGAAGCACTGAACCGCCACTTTTTCCAAACCATTGTTAGTTGCTGTTTTTATATTCAAGTTCATTAATTGTACGTTGTTCAACAAGTCTGTAAATTAATTCTCCAGCAAATAATTTGTCATAGTAATTATAGTCTTTGGGTAAAAGTCTTCTTAAGTATTCAGTAATTCTAGTGTCGTATGTTAGAAAAGTCTGCCCGTTGTATTCTAATGTCCAGGGTAAACTAAACAGAGTTGAATTTTTACTTGTTATCTTCAATGTGTCAGACCTGTTATTAACTAAGTTCAAAATTATGTAGGGCTCATTCTTTTCAAACAGAAATGAGTTAAAAGAAACAGTTTTGTAAACGCTGTCTATAAGTGATTGATTTATATTTACAAGAGTTTGTTTAGGGTTAACAAAATTATCACTCTCGATATTTAAAAGATAAGAAAAGTCTCCACCCCATACTTTTTCTTCTTTTCTGATCTTCTTCGTTTGGCTGTAAAAGTCTTGATATGAATCAAAGTCTTGCTCAGTAAATGAAAATGTTTGAAACAGCGGCTTATTGTAAATATTAGTAGTACTGAGTATTTCTTTTAATGATGAAATTCTATTTGCGTCTTTTACTTTCATTGCCTCAATATTCTCTTTATAAATAGGATATCGCAGACAACCGCCCGACATTTTTTCAAAGTCAAACTCAACTGCTTTTATACTTAAAGTCATTATCTCGGAAGAAAAGAAATCTGCAACTGATTTTGCAGTATTTGTTGATTCGTTAAAAATGCTGTACTCAGATGTTTTTGTGTATGTTTTAATTAAGTCAAGTTTGGGCGAAAGAACATAAACTTTGTTTCCTATACTATAGATAGTCCACTGCTTGTTTAATTTGTCTACCGAAAAATCACTCACAGGAATATTAAATTCTTTCCATACTATAGGATTTAGTTTTGAAAAATAAATATGGTCATTTTGATTTATAAGTATTAATGAATCAAGTATTGCTATTTTATCTATTCTGTTTCTCGCAGAATTTTTTATTATAGTAAACTTACTCTGGTCAAGAGGTGAAGGAATTTGCTGAGTAGTTTGCCAATTGTTAGTTGTTAAAGCGAAACCATTTGAAAGACCGCCAGCAATTCCATTTGAGGAGTCTGCCATATAAATGGAAAGAACTCGGTCTGATGGTTTAAAGGGTTTTGACAATTTAGTCCATGTGGTACCATAATCATTCGAATAATGGACAAACTCGTCAGAACCACCCATCCAAATTTTTCCGTCCATTTCATAATGACTACAATAAATCCACGCGTCCCCTTTAAATTTTATTATTTCCCAAGTTGTTCCACCATTTATTGTCCTATAAATAACGTTTTTAGGGGAATTACCCACTGTGAAGTCTGAAAGATAACCTGAAATTAAAATTGTATCCTTGTTAAATGTCATTACAATGTCTGCATTGTCATATTCAGTTAAAGTAAACTGTTTTTTTAATTGAGAAATTAGTTTTTCAGCTGTTCTCGAAGAGTCAATAGCAGTCGACTGGGCAATTATAAATGTCCAATTTAAAACAAGTGTCAATATGATCGCAGTCGTTCTCACAAAATGGGTATTAACGTTTTACAAGCAGGCGCAGACGGAGTTTGAAATACTGTCCTTTCTACTTGCACTTACTTTATTCAAATATACGAACCTTACGTAGCGAAGACAAATTAAATTAATTTCTGCGAAGCAGACCATGATTTATGCCATAGCCTTTGCACATCAGCTCGCTTGCGCTTGCTTGCTGTTATACGAAGTTTATTCTTTATCTAAAATTCCATAGGATACTCTTTCTATATACCACTTGCCTTGAAGTTCAATGCATAAAAAAGCGGAATTTTGCCAAACTACCTGTTGTAAGCAGCCAAGGTTTGAACTTCACTTCTTTTAGTTTTTATCGGCATAATACTCATATGTAATAGTAATTATGTGTTTACTGACACCCTTTTCAAAGATTTCAACTTTCACTATTTGGTTCTTGTCATTGTAATAGATAATTTCATACCCATTTCGTCCATCAACTTCATATGAATAATCATATTGGTATACATTTTTTGACAGGGTTGAATAAGTACAATGTGTGCCTTCACTAATGCAGTATTGTTCTTTTTTGTCCAATGCTGTGGCCTTTCTTTTATCAAAAGATTGTAAATCTTTATTGTAAAATGCTCTTTTGTATACATCAAAGGCATCGGGATAAATCATTGTTGGATAATTGCTCTTCTGAATAATAGTGTCTTCTTTTGCATAAAACTCTAAAATGAGTTCATTTCTATTTCCGTAGGTGTTAATTATTTCGGCAAACTTTCCATTTTTGTCATAATCAAATATTAGTGCATAATATGGAGGAGACGCATAAACTTCGTAGTAATTAATTTTCTTGTACCGACCAAGTGTGTCAAATTCTGCGTAATAGGTAGGAACAGAAAATCCGTCATCTATAACTTTTAAGCTTTTAACACCTTTGACATTTTGCTTTGTAAACGGAATTGGGGCTGACGAACGCAGTATATCGGGGAAACGAAAACATGAAATAAATTTAGTGAAAGTAATTATAGCATCTTTACTGGGCTTATTTACATAGAAATATTTAAATTCTTCTGCTAATGAATTTTCAATCTCATTTGTTACACTGTCATTAATTGAAATTGAATCTTTTTCTTGACAAAAAGATTGAGATGCAACAAAAAGGAAAAAAAACGTTGTTTTATATAATTTATTCATTAAGATTGGTGAATTGGTTGCTTAGGGTTTCGGGATTTGCGTTGGTGGGCTTTTGAAATCGAAAACGGTCTGCCTGCACCAACGTTTATTAATTGCTCAAATAGCGCAATGTTGTCTGGTCCGTTAATTCTAATGTCGTTAATAATGTGTTCCCACGTTGGTCTTGTTTTATGAGTAACAACCTCATTAGTAAATGAAATTCCGCAGTAAACACAGCTTAAATCTCTTCTCTTTACAAACTCTTCAACTTCTTTCGGTATTCTCCTACGATTTGCCATTTTTCATTTAATTATTTTTCACCAAAATAGTCGTTGTCGATATTATTAAGTGTGCATTTTTTTCGAATAACAATTAACGTATTTTTTTGCTACCTCAGTGCAATGATTTCAATTTTCATATATGGATAGTATGGTAGAGTTGACAGTTTTTTATCTGCGTCTGATTTGTCGTTAGCTATTAAGACCAAGTAAATTCCAGCAGTGTCGGCTTTTATGTAAGAGGCCAAAAGTGTACCATTGTCTTCCCACTCTTTTATTATTTCTTGTTCTCTTGGTAACAATTTCAGTCTTGTTTCATTGTCTATCCCTTGTAAAAGGATGTCTATCATAAATTTATTCATTGCCTATTTTTTTATTTGCTTACTATGTTCGGTTTTCAGCGTTCTCCGTTTTTAATATTGTCAAAATTATTTTTTGGGGACACAATTTCAAGTTAAACATTCGTCTTTAAGCTGCCGCATAACGTTTTGGCGCTTGGCGTAGTGGCGGATTTCTACCACACACCTGCCGGCAGGCAGGCAGGTGTTGATGCGGAGAGTCAATGTTTGATTAACCATCAGCCGCGGCTGATATGCAGAAGACAGAACCGCCACTTTTGCCAAACCCGTGTTAGCGGTTCGTTGTTTTCTTCTATTTGTCAAGTTGTTTATTTAAGGTCTATTTTTTCGTTAACCAAAAATTCTTTTACAGAAGTCCACTTGATGTATGAATATCTGTCGTTATCATATTTTTGAAAAATAATTCGTCCTTCCATTATGTCTCTCATATATTGCATTCCTTGCCAAGCAGGGTAAAGTTCGTTTTCTGAAGGCGAAAAAAATCTTGTCACTTTGATAAGAAAATTTAGAAGACTAATACCGCCTGGTCTAAATATTTTATATTGTTTACTTGTAAGCTCTGTAAGAAGTTTCACAAAATCGTTGCACGTTAGTTTATCACCAGCAATTCTTAAATATCTTGGTGTATTATCGTCAACGGCAGCAGCAGCTGTAAATTCAGCAACATTGTCTGTAGTTGTAAATTCCAAAATTTGATTTGCATTGCCCCAACATAAAATCCATTTTTGTTTGAAAAGTATTAAAGGCATATCTGTCGTTAATAAATCCATAAAAGGACCATTGAAAATAGTTGTTGCTTTGATAGGTGTTTTGTCAAGGTACTCGTGAAACTTTCTTCTGAAATCTAAATTTCTATTTTGTCCTTCTTTCAAGTTTGTAAAATCACTTGAAAAGTCGCTTGGAATAAATCTTGGAACATTTGCTTCAACCGCAGCGTCTAAAAATATTTTTTGAGTGTCAATTACCGTTTCTTTTAAACCCGCTAAAGCTGAAACGAGACAATGTGCTCCTATACAATGTTTTGAAATTTCTGATTTATTGCTTGTGTCCACCTGAAAGACTTTGACACCTTTTTGTTCTAAGTCTTTTATTTTTTTTATGTCTGTCTCTAAGCGGACAATTGCTCGCACTTCTACATCTAGGGCTAATAATGCCTTTACAATTTTTCCTCCTAGATTCCCTGTCGCACCTGCTACAATTATTATTTTTCTCATTAAGTATAATTAGTTTTTTAGTCCTTATATTCTGTTTGTGTCGGCCCTTACAATGACAGCTAAAGGTTTCGGGCTGGCGTAGTGGCGGATTTACCACCAAAATTGCTATAAAAAACTGCACTTCAAATATACCACAAAACTGTCTTGCTTGAACGAACCTGCCATTTTTGCTTAGGTGCTGTTAGCGAATGCCCTATTTATTCGTCAAGTTGATTGTTTACCATTTCAAATTTGGAGATTATGGCGTCTAATTTTGCTCTTTGCTTTTTTACTTGTTTTGGTCTTAAATAGAACCAATTAAACAGAATCCAAATAAATGTAATGCCATAAGTAACTATTTCCCAAATTGGTTTCATACGGGAAGTATATTCATACATATATAACCCAATTCCTATTGAAAGTAAAATGAAATACAAATTCAACATAGTGGTTTCCATAAATTTCTGTTTTGCCTTAATGGCTATTAAGTCTTTTAAATAATCGCTATTGCTTTGTGAGTTCTTATCGCTTTTGAAAAGAGAATAGCTATTATTAAAAGCAAATAGGAACACCGCAATTGCTAAAATAATCAATATAATTCCAATTTTAGTTGTGAGTAATTGGGGTTGATAATGCATCCAAATGAAGATGATAAATATAGATGTAGCAATTAGTAATATGTTTGTTAATATAAGTTTTCTCAAATTGTATTGTTTTATTTTTTTAATCTCAGCTATTAAATTTTCCGTATTGGGCACAACGGATGTTTGCTTAGCCCATAGGTCTTTGAAATTTATATTATTGTCCATTGTCTTCAAATTTCTGAGTTAATTTTTCTTTTATTCTGTGAATTTTTACTCGTATGTTAGCTTCTGATAATCCAACGATACTTGCTATTTCGGCTTGTTTTAAATCCTCTAGTTCTAGCGAAATTATAATACGATCAATCTCCGGAAGTTCAGCAATACATTTGTATAAAAAGGCAATTTGGGGTTCAACGTTATTGTGCTTTTCTTCTGTTAAATTTAACGGTAATTGCCCTTTTGGAAAACGATTTTGTTTTTCAATTTGCCGCAAGCAATTATTGGAAGCTATTCTAAAAATCCAGGTGCCAATATTAGATTCGTTTCTAAATTTAGGAAGTTGTTCCCAAACTTTTATAAATGTATCCTGTGTAATGTCTTGTGCAAGGTTATGATCGTTTACATAACCCATGCACAAGCGAAATATTTTTTGCCAATAGCTTTTATATATTTCTTCAAATACCTGCATTTACCCTTTGCTTGATTTTATATTAGATGCTAAGCTAAAGATTAAAATTAGAACAATAGCTACGGCAATATTTTTTGTTGCTATTCCAACTGCAGCTCCAATAAGGATTCCTTGTTTAGTTGGTATGAAGTAGTTTAGTTTTTTCATTGTAATTAATTTAAAAAGTTATTTAATTGGTTCAAATACCATTCTTTGTCGTCAAACATTATAAAATGTAGTCCTTTGTTGGAATATTGTAAGTTGGCAGTTTTCAAGTTTTTATATTGTTCTTCAATTGCAGGTTTTACATTTTTAAAATATTCTTCTAATAAAATCAGAGAAGGACATTTTATTGTTTTTATTTTTTCTCTCAAATCAGTGTTTGAAAAATCGCAATACATTTCTGCAAATGTTCTTCTGTCGGACTTAACACTCCAACCCACAACTAATTCTTGTTTTGAAGTATCCGCAAGAAGTCTTGGAATAGACATTTTTTGCATTTGATAAAATTGTTCATTCGTTGCCGAGGTCATTTGATTAATCATTGCAGAACAGTCTGTTTTTTCTACTGCTTTAAAAGCCGGATTCGTCAATGCTGCTAGGCACGGAAGTGCGTCAACTACAATTATTTTTTTAATAAGTTCTGGATAGTCAGAAGCAATAGCTAAAGCCAACCCTCCCCCCATACTGTGACCTATTAATATTGGCCTTTCAATTTTGTTTTCCATAATGTAATTGACGATACTAGTTTCCCAATTTGTAAATGTTGCATTTGGTTGTGCTTTTACTTCTGCAAAGCCCGCCATAGTCAAAGTGTAGCAAGTGAAATCCTTATCATATATTGATTTTGTTTCGTTCCATACTTCACCTGAACTGGCAAAACCTGGAATAAAAATGATTGATTGTTTACCTTGTCCACTTATTTTTATATCAAATGGGTACGACTTGTTTTGTCCAAAAAGATTTACCCATAAAGCAGTAAATAAAAATACGGTAAAGAAGAATTTGATTTTGATCATTTTGTTTGTTTTTTAGTTGGTTTCTCTTTTAGATACGAGTTTATCTAAAATGTTACAGTCTTCTAAAAAATAATTTCAAAATGCCTTAAAATGTCTATTAGGTAGCTTGTTCGGCAGGGTTTCCGCTAACGGTTGGCAGCTACAAGGAGTTGGCGCCTTTCACCACAAATATAATTGCGTAGAACCAAACTTTGATTAACCACAAATGTGTCTGCGGAGCACTGAACCGCCACTTTTGCCAAACCCGTGTTACCTGCATGTGGCTTTGTTTATTTCTATTTTGTTATCTATTCTTGATAAAATTTAAATGTTTTTCCGTCAAATTTACACAATTCTGTGCTTAAACTTTTGAACCAAATATTTCCTTCTTTGTCTTTTAAAATTCCTGTACAAAAAAAGTTTGATGCATTGGGTAATACTCCAATTTCAGTTGTGTAATTGACAAATGTATTGCCATTATAAAAAGTAACACCATCCTTTTTGCCGTTGTTAAACCACAGATTTTTGTTGTTGTCTTCTACAATTGTAAATACCCAATCTTTCAATTCAATTGATGAAAATGGCTTGAAGGTTTTGCCATCGTAAACATACAATAGCGGTTTTTGTCTAGTGTTAAACCAAACATCGCCATTGCTGGTTTGCATCAATGGTCTTACCCAATCAATGCTATCAACATTATAATGATTTAAAATGTTCCCGTCATAACAGAACAAGCCGTCTGTTCCTCTACCTCCAAACCAAATTTTCCCCGATTTGTCTTCAATTATTGATTCAGGTCCAAAAATTTGCCCGTCTGAAATTGCATAGCCAGTATTGTTTTGCACTCCATCATTCTCGGTGAAATGAGAATAATTAGTGCCATCAAATTTGTAAATACCTTTTTGATTGCCAAACCAAAAATTTCCCTTGCTATCTTGTAAAATGCAGTTGATTTTATTTGCAATGTTAGCAAATGCGTTGCTACTTGTTTTGGTGTAATTTAAATTTCCAGTAATTGTTGGAATTGTGATAACAGAAAATTTTCCATTCTCATAAGTAGTAATGCCATCAGCAGTAGCCAACCATATTTTTCCCTTATTATCTTCTAAAATTGATAGAACTCTATTGTTGCTCAACCCGTCTTTTTCTATGTAGTGGTTGAATTTATTTGTTGCGGGATTAAAAACTCTTACACCAATTGAATCACAAAACCAGATATTGTCATGATGGTCTTGGATGATTGATTGGCTTGCTTTAGGCTGAATTATTGTTACACTAGCAACTAGAATTTCCTCTTTAGTAGTTGTTTTCACTTGACCATTGCAAGAAGTAAAAAAGGTGAATAAAATTATCAACCAATAAAGTTGAAATAGTGTCTGATGTTTATTGAAATTCATTTTTTTAAAAGTTAAATTATTGCAGTAAGTGTCAAGTTAGCAGTGTCCCTGGCCATTGCAGGTAACGTTTTGCAGCTACCCGAAGGGCGGGACTTTTACCACAAAATTTGATTTGAAAAACTAATGTTTGATTAACCACAAAACTGTCTTTTGAACACGAAACCCCGCCTTTTGGGTAGGTGCTGTTATAAGCCGTTTTTCTTGTCATTATTTATTATTTCTTGTCAACGTAATGATACTCCATTGTCTTTTCTTTGTCTACCGAGTATTCCTTTTCGTCAGTCAATATTGAGGATTTCATTTTAAGTTTTATTTCAATTATTTTCTTAGTCCTTGATTTTGGTTTTCCGTCCGTTATAGTCGAAATGAAGTCAACAATTAGTGTCGCTTTTAGAATTGAAACCTTGTCAATATTATTGTCTGCTAAGTCTTTGTCAAACCATGCTGAAATTTCAGTTAACATATGAAATTCTTTGTCGAAAGGAACGCCATTAAGTTTTACAGTATTTGAAATAAAGTCAAGAGCAAATTGTCCTGATTGCAATTGAATGAGAGTGTCCATGTCATTGACAAGTTTCCAACCTGAAAACATGTAACAGAAAATGTCTACTTGATGGTTAATTCTTTTTCGTCTCATTGCTTTTGCTGTGTCGTCCTAAAATGGCTTATAACTTACTTATATGTGTTATAAAACTACATATAACATACATATAATTGCTGACTTTGTGTAGTTTTATCAATTATTTTGTTATCCAAATATATGATATTTTACTCATAAATAATCGAAAGGAGACTTTATGTTTTGAATACTCTTGGTAGATACATGAGTATATATTTCTGTAGTTCTACTACTCTTATGTCCTAACAATTCCTGTATATATCTTAAATCAGTTCCCGCCTCCAATAAGTGTGTTGCATAACTGTGTCGCAACCAATGCAATGTTGCCGGCTTTGTAATCTTCGCTTTTGTTAAAGCTTGCTTTAAAACACTCTGCAAACTCTCCGCACTGTATTGTTCCCCCTTTCTCTGACCTTCAAAAAACCAAACCTCTGGCTTATACATTTTATAATAATCCCTCAAAAGTTGAATCGTTTTAACCGATAACGGAACCATCCGGTCTTTTTTGCCTTTGGCTTGTTTAATAAACAATAATCCACGATCACTATCTATGTCATTTGCCTTTAAATGCAAAAGCTCACTTCTGCGTAATCCACAAGCGTAAATTAAACTTAACATTACCCGGTGCTTAAAATTGGAATGTGCCTCCAATATTTTTTTTACATCTTCCTTACTCAATACATTTGGCAAAGGATGCGACCGTTTAGGCCTATGAATAATATCTACATTTATTCTAACATTTTGTATCGACCTATAAAACAACTTTATGGCATTCACCACCTGATTTTGAAACGATGCCGACAACTCCTTTTTTAAAATGTAGTTATTATTAAAGTCAATCACATCTTCATTTGTAATTTCTGCTATTTGCTTTTTATCAAAATAAAGTAAAAATATTTTGAGTGCTTCCGAATACGTTTTTACAGTACTTTCGCTATACCTGCGCGAACGCAACCAATCTTTAAAACGTTCTAGTTGCTGCAGCGCATCCGCTGAAAGTTCCTTTTTGTTTTGTTCTAGTTCTTTTTCCTTTTCTACTTGCAACTTCAATGCATTGGCATCAATTATGGCAATGGGATCAAACACCGCTTTAATCTCCTTCAATACCTCTATTGAATAAGGCGCATACCAAGCTTTTAAACTTTTACTCCAACTTATGTTTGTTATTTTACGAACCTCGTTTCCCAAGTGTACATCATACGGAAAACGAATGGCAACCACCTGCTCCTTACGGTGCAATAGTTTTTCCAATTGAATTGTTTTCATAGATATGAATTAGGAATACACCTCTTCTTTTTTCTTTACCAAAAAGTAATAGTCGTTTTCCAATGGCAAATAACCATACTCGTAACAAAAGAAATAGCGTGTGCCTTTTTTGGTGGTATACACATTGGTATAAAAACTAAAATCAAAACCTTTTTGAACCAATTTGGTTTTGCTTGCTTTTGCTGTTTCTTCGGGCAAAAGCGATTCTAAAATTTTGTAGTTTTTGCGCAGTGTGGTATTCACTACTTTGTAATAATCACTGGTTGCCTTTTTTAGTTTGTTGTTATAACTGTTTCGGCATAAATCGCAACAGAATTTTTTATCAATTCTGCCTTTAAAGGAGTCCCCGCACTCCAAGCATTCTTTGTTCATAGATCAATTTAAATTTTTAATTAAACCTTTTTCTATTACTAAAACATATTTTGGAGTAGGGGTTTTAGTGCCGTAAATGTAAACTAATTATCCGTTTTACCCGTGTATACACGGATAAATTCGAATATAAACGTTTAAATACCGACTCTTTTTTTTCAACAGCCCCACTTTTGCACCGTCAACAGCAAACAAATCCTGTTGATGAATTATAAACCAGTATTAATCAATTAAAAACAAAAAAATCATGAACGCATTAAAAAACAAAGTACAGTTAATCGGAAACTTAGGCATGAATCCAGAAATTAAAGAATTAGAAGGCGGAAAAAAATTAGCAAAGTTCTCCATCGCTACCAACGAAACCTATAAAAATGCAAAAGGCGAACGTGTTACCGAAACACAATGGCATAACCTAACTGCTTGGGGTAAAACAGCCGAAATCGTAGAAAAACATTTAACAAAAGGATCCGAAGTTGCCATTGAAGGTAAACTGGTAAATAATAATTATACCGATAAAGAAGGAATCAAACGTTACACCACCGTAATCGAAATCAACGAGCTATTAATGCTTGGAGATAAAAAATAAAGCCAAGGTTCATTAGCTGTTGGGTGTGCAATGCATTCGCATTGCCTACCCAATTGCTTTTGGATGCTTCATTAAAAAGGCGAATAGACTTTACCAAACAATGTTTGTAAAAAAGGTATTCGTATAAAATTGTTTATTCAAAAAAACACTTACCTTTGACGTAAGTAACGTAAAACGGCAGTATGTTATTATCATTTGGGAGTAAGAACACAAAAACAATTTGGGAAGGCGAAAGAGTTAAACAATTTTCCGTTGAAATTCAAGAAATAGCTCGAAGGAAGCTCAGAATGCTGAATAATGCTCAAGACCTAAACGATTTAATGATACCGCCATCGAACCGACTTGAAAAACTACAAGGAGATTTAAAAGAGTATTATTCAATCCGAATAAATAGTCAATGGCGAATCATTTTTAAATGGAACAATGGAAATGCAGAAAATGTTGAAATAATCGATTATCATTAAATACTACAACAATGAAAAAATTAAAAAACATCCATCCAGGTGAAATACTGCAAGAGGAATTTTTAGTGCCTTTGGAAATAAGTGCCTACAAACTCTCTAAAGACATAGGAATTCCGCAAACACGTATTTCGGCTATATTAAAAGGAAACAGACGCATAACAGCAGATACAGCACTTCGTCTGTCGAAATACTTTGGGAATTCAGCAAAATTTTGGCTAGGGCTTCAGGACGATTTTGACATTGAAGAAGAACGAAATGAAAAGAAAACGGAACTAAACGCCATCAAATTATACTCACACAAAGCTGCGTAATAGGTCGATTTGCTTCAATACTTTAAATTTGGAAACCACTACCAAATACCAAAGGTTTCTTTTATCATGGCTTTTCCCCAAGGATTTTTGCCAAAATCTTTTTCCAACTTTGCTTTTAACTCAGCACTTGAATAAATTTTATTTTTTCCTCGCTTAGGTATTACCGTTTCCATAGTTGGCTTTTTTAACTCAACCGTTTTTGCAAAATAAATAACACCACCATCTTCGGTTGCTATTCCTAAAATTGCTCCTGGCAATCCGTAAAAACTTTCGGGACCAACACTTGGCACAATATCATCGCAATACCAAGCATACAAACGGGTACTATCATTTGCTTGCCATATTGCTTTTCGGCAGTTGTATCCACAAATCACACGCTTGCTATCTGTTATTTTCCATTCGCGTTTATACAAGGTGTCTTCTACATACAATTGTTCTCCCCAAATACTTTTTAAGGTCAATCGTTTGTTTTGTTTGTATTGTTGATACACCACATTTTTGCTTGTAGCCCAACTCATTCGTTCCTTCAAATCACTTTCCTGTGGCATAAACACCGAAGTGCTATCTGTAAAATACAATTCAAAAACATCCATTTTGTTTTTGTCCTCTTCTTTCAACCATTCCTTCACATTATCGTCCTTGAACTTTTTATACAAATTGGTTTTACGCTCGTAAACTATTTTACCAGCTGTAATTTGGGCCAACGCTACATTTACAAAACATAACAGCATTGCAATTGAGATTATCTTTTTACCAGCCATAATCATCTGTTTCTTTTGTTTTAGTACTGTTAAACTTATACGTTAGTCTCAATAAAAAATAACGTCCTATAATATTTGTTTTGGTATCGGTTATGGAGTTATCTTGAATTGTTCTTTGGGTGCTAATGTTTTGATTCAACATATCATTCGCCTCAATTGCCAATATTAGATTTTCATTTTTCAAGAATGCTTTACTTAAGGATGCATTCCAAATAAAATAGTTGATGTTATATCCTTGCGAACGTTGGCTATTGATACGATACATTCCACTCGTTTCAAACACAAACTTTAAAGGCAATTGCCATCTAAAGCTTGCATCAAACTGTTGCTCTCCATATGGCTTATTACTTATTGGATTCAAACTCGATTGTGTTTGATTCCATGTATAATTTCCACCAATCGAAAAACTAATTGAATCCGTCTCTACCGAAAAAGTCAATCCAGCTTGCACATTCGATGCTTGTGTATTGTTTATTTTCCCGTTTACAAAATTGCTGTTTTTACTATAATATCCACTTACATTTGGATCCAATCGTATCAATCCACCCAACAATGGCAAACCACCACCAATGTAAAAATTACCATTGTAATTACCATCTACATTTACTGTTTGTGAAATGGTTCTACCAATACTATCAAATGCTGTTGAATTTGCAAAGGCATTGTTCACCACATTAAAATTCAGATTCGCCCATAAATACCTTCCCGTAATTGGTTTGTATATATTGTAACTCATTTCAAAATGATTATCGTAGCTTGGTTTCAAATTGGTATTTCCCACCACTACCCTATTCGGATTGGTGTTATCTTGTACAGGTTGCAACTGATTAATGCTCGGCTGACTAGCACTAGTAAAATAAGTAAAGTTGTAGCGACTGTTTTCGCTAAAGCGATAGACATAGGTCATAAAAGGCAACAATGCATTGCCTGTATAATTCACTTTTGTATCAGCAATAAGGTTATGACTATTCAATTGCGTTTGTTGTCCGCGCGAACCAATTGCAAAACGAATTTTCTTTGTTTCATAAATAAACTTTAATCCAGCACGGTTATACAATTGGGTGTTTTCGAAATTGTTACTAAAAATTGAATCCTTCACGGAATATTCTCCATTAAATAAATTCAAGGCCTTTTTGTCTTGAATGCTTTTATTGTAATTAAAAACATATTCAAATTCTAATTTTATCTTTTTAGTAAGCGGTTCGGTATACACCAATTTAGCATTGTGAACTTGCTTGTTGTTATAATTTTCTTTTTTCTGATCAATGGTATCATTCGGCAATATAACTCCTGAATAATAATTGTTGTAGGACTTCAAAATAGCATCGGCATCATCTTCGCGCTGGTTCAAACTATAATTCAATACCAACAAACGATCTTTCTTTTTAAACTTTTTTGTAAGCTTAGCATTTGCACTCAACTCATACCCTTTTGCTTTATTTGTATTCAGCACTTCGTTTTCACGCGTCAAGGTATCTGTTGATGTTTTAAATATATTGTCGGAATACGATTTTGTAGTATTGGAATTCAACACAACTTTAGGACGTACTTCTAATTCGGTTAATGAGTCCAATGTTTGTACAATTCCGAAATTGATGGTATGCGATTCGGCTTTTTGAGAACTTAAAGATGTATTTTCAGTAATGTAACTGGTATCTGTTAAAAAGAATTGAGAGCGTGTGGATGAGCTTGCATTTAAAATATTGCTGTTATAGGTGTAATTAAAATTGAGTTTTGTTTTTTTACCAATTCTATCGGCATAATAAAAACCCGATTTTAAAGATTGAGGAACACCTTCTTGTCCGTTATTGCTATACCAATACGATTCTCCTTCATCATTGGTCATCATGTTCATTTCATTATCCAATCCGTATTTATACACATCGCCCCAATTAAATGAAGACCGAGGTGTATTACTCGCCAATGCAAACACCGAAACTTTTTGTTGTTTATTGAATCGATTCGCTAACAATTCCCCTTCATAATATTTTTGAAAATCGCTGGCACCTGAAACCTTTCCAAAATAACCTTTCTTGGCTTCATCCTTTAGCTTCAAATTCATTACCTGCACGGTTCCATCGCCACCTTCCGTAGCATTATCATCCTTTTTCTCATACACCTGAACCGACTCTACACCATTTGCTGCCAAATTTTTAGTTGCTACCGTTGGGTCCGAACCAAAAAATTCGTCTCCATCTACCAATACTTGACTCACTTCTTTTCCCTGAGAAGTGATTTTCCCATTGGCATCTACCTTTATCCCAGGCAATTTTTTCAATAAATCTTCAACCGTAGCATTGGGTTTTACTTTAAAGGAATCGGCCGAATAAATTAAGGTATCTCCTTTATAATAAACAGGATCTTTAAAGGCATAAATAATAACTTCGTTCAATTGTTGCGTTTTGGGAGGCAGTACAATTTTACCAAAATCGAATTCACTATTACTTGGACTTCCAAATACATAATAGTACTGGTCGCCAAAAGCTGGACTCGATACTATTACCTGAACGGTATCAATTTTAAGGTTTTTCAACTCAAATCGTCCATTTTCGTCAGAGCGAGCAAAAGATACAAGTACCGAATCTTTGATTCGAACGGCCATTGCAACTGCATTTTTAAGTGGTGTTTTGGCGATGGTATCCTGAACAGTCCCCGAAATACTCATTTTCTGAGCAAATGTGTTGAAGGAAATGAACAAACATAAAAAGGGGATGAGTTTTCTCATATTTAAAATTTCGTTAAATGTAATAACGTAGCTATTACAAAAAGATACAAATAACAATTTTTAACGAAAAAGGAGCTTGGAATTGTGATAAAAGAGAGGAATTGGCTGATAAAGGGCAAAAAAAAAGAGCGAATGATCGCTCCTTTTTTTCGAAAAAAAAGAAATTATTTCTTTTTTCCTTTGTGTTCAGCTTCGTAAGCAGCAGTTGAATCAGCAACAGCTTTAGCAGCAGCTTCAGCAGCAGCAGCAGTTGTTGAATCAGCGATACGTTGAGCTTCAGCAGCAGCTTTTGCAGCTTCAGCATCATTGTAAGCTTGGATTGAATCTTGTTTTGCTTTTTCAGCAGCAGCTTTTTCTTCAGCTGACGGTCCGCAAGCTACTAAAGATAATGTAGCTACAGCAACTAATGTAAATACTTTTTTCATTTTTTTGTTTGTGATTTTAATTAAAATTTGCGCAAATGTATATTTATTTTTTGAAACTATGCAAAAAAATGTTAAAATTTTGAAAATATTTTTTTAACCGGCCTTCAACGTTCTCCAAAAACACAATTACAGGTAGAATTTATTAGCTTTGTACCCTATGAATAAATGGTATCAACACCTGTTTGTTTTACTTAAGAAAATTGGCCTACTCCTCTTTATTTACGGGGTATGTCGACTCCTTTTTTACCTTTTTAACCAAGACCATTTTTCGGACATCAGCTTTACTGAGCTCATTTACCTATTTGTAATTTCTATCAAATTCGACCTTTCGGTTATCATCCTGCTTAATTCCCTTTTTATTATTTTATGGCTTTTACCTATTCCTTTTCGGGAAAAATTAAGCTACCAAACCTTTCTAAAATGGCTTTTCATTGTTCCAAACAGCATTGGTATTTTGGCCAATTGTGTGGATTTAGCCTATTTTCAGTTTACACTTAAACGAACCACTGCCGATGTGTTTAACTTTTTTGGAGGAGAAATTGGAAACGACCTCGGACATCTTTTACCCGTTTTTTTAGTCGATTATTGGTACATTTTTGCCATTTGGATCATTTTAACGGTCATTTTGATCCGTTTTTATGGCAAAAAGGAGCAAAAAACGTCAATTTGGACTAAAAAAGTGTTCGGAATTCAATTTTTGGTGTTTGCTGCTGCAATTGCTGTTTCAATTCTTCTTTACCGTGGAGGCTTCCAACTAAAACCCATCAATGCAGTTGACGCTGCTCAATACACGTCTTCTAAAAATGTCCCATTCATCATCAGCACCCCTTTTTCAATCTTAAAAACACTCGACCTGGAAAGCATTGAACCCCATACCTATTTTGAAAAGGAAAGTGACATGGCATCCATTTACACCCCCATCCAACTTGCCCAAAAAGCCGATTTCAAAAAATTAAACGTGGTTTTAATTATCTTGGAAAGCTTTTCGAAAGAATACATTGGAGCCATCAACCAACGAAAAAATGGATACACTCCCTTTTTAGACTCCTTGATGAAAGAAAGCTTAGTATTTCCAAACGCCTACTCCAACGGAAAAAAATCAATAGAAGGTTTACCTTCCATTGTGGCGAGTATTCCTACCTGGATGAACGAAGCCTATATTACATCTCCATATGGTAGCAATCAAACAAACAGTATTGCTAGCTTGCTAAAACAAGAAGGTTATAACAGCTCATTCTACCATGGTGGTACCAATGGAACCATGGGATTTGATGCATTTTCACATTTAGTTGGCTACGACAATTATTACGGCAGAACGGAATACAACAACGAAAAAGATTATGATGGCAACTGGGGCATTTGGGATGAAGAATATTTGCAATATACTGCTAAAAGCATGAGTCAAAAACAACAACCATTCTTTAGCACCATCTTTACTCTTTCTTCGCACCACCCATTCGAGGTGCCTAAAAAATATACAGGTAAATTTAAAGAAGGCGACATGCCTATTCTTAAAAGTGTAGGTTATTCCGACTTTGCACTGAAGCGCTTTTTCGAAACCGCCAAACAAATGCCTTGGTTCAACAATACACTTTTTGTTTTATGTGCCGATCATACAGGCCTATCGGGCGATTATTTTTACTCCAATTTATTGGGAAGCCACGCCATTCCAATTGTGTATTATATGAATAATAGCAATTTGAAAGGAATAGACTCTACCGTTACACAACAATTAGATATTATGCCTTCCATCTTGGATTATTTAAACTATCCAAAAAATTATTTCTCTTTCGGGAAAAGTGTATTCGACAGTACACAAACGGGTAACGCTTTAACATTCAATAATAATTTTTATCAATTTGTGGAACAGGACTATGTTTTGCAATTTGACGGAACCTCTACGATTGCGTTGTTTAATTATAAAAAAGACAGTACGCTTAAAAACAATTTAATGACTATAGATAAAGAATTAGTTAAACGTATGGAACAAGCTACTAAAGCTCGAATCCAAACGTATGAGCAACGTTTGATTAACAATAAAATGACTACTAACTAACCAACTGAGCCTTGACAACTAAAAAGAAAATATGTTTTATTGTAAATCCTATTTCAGGAATTGGACGTCAGAAAATAATTGAAAAATTGATTGATCAATTATTAGATCGGACCAAGTTTGATTATGAAATACAATACACCAAAGCGGCTAAGCATGCTACTGAATTGGCGCAGAATGCAGTTAAACAAAATTTCGATATTGTAGTTGCTGTTGGCGGTGATGGCTCGGTGAATGAAACTGCCAAAGGATTAATTGGTAGCAAAACAGCAATGGCAATTTTACCAACAGGTTCTGGAAATGGATTGGCACGTCATTTAAAAATTCCACTCGACTTAAAAAAAGCAATGGAAGTAATCAATCAAGCACAACAAACTTGTATCGATTCCATTAGCATGGACAATGAAGTGTTTGTGAATGTAGCAGGAATTGGCTTTGATGCACACATTGGTTGGGAGTTTGCAAAATTTGGCAAGCGTGGATTTTCTTCTTATTTAAAAGTTGTTTTACGCGAATTTCCAAAATACAAAGCACGCAATTACGAGTTAACGATTGATGGAAAAACAATTCATTCTGAAGCATTTTTAATCAGCTTTGCCAATGGATCGCAATGGGGAAACAATGCCTACATTGCCCCAAGTGCAGATATATCGGATGGCTTAATGGACATTGCCATTCTTAAAAACTTTAAATTCATGAGTGCCTTGTCAATCGGATATAAATTATTCAAAAAAACATTGCA
>Ga0207971_100091_pt1 | contig 80436 bp, 78 predicted proteins | sample LakWasMet56_HOW8_2_FD_183890 | JGI IMG/M metagenome (GOLD analysis project Ga0207971, IMG submission 183890) | Freshwater sediment methanotrophic microbial communities from Lake Washington under simulated oxygen tension - Sediment Metagenome... | ecosystem: Environmental > Aquatic > Freshwater >... | reverse complement strand
CGGCGCGCCGGCCGTATGAGATTGCCATGGCGTGCTGGAAGAAAGGCTTCTACGTGCGCTACGGCGGCGACACCATCCAGCTGGCGCCGCCGTTCATCAGCGAGAAAGCCGAGATCGAGCGCCTGGTGAATGCGCTGGGGGATGCGCTGGCCGAGACGGCGTGAGGCTTGTCTCGCAGGTTATTTGCTATCGTAAAAATAGCTGACAGCGCTTATTTGATAAGCGCTGGAGGCCAATTTTGCTTGAAACTTTGGCTGTGATGCCGCAGCCCTTGCGGACTTGGGGACGGAGCTGAAGCTGCGCCATCGCGGATCGCGCGCAAGCGTGCTTCGCTTCACGGCAAAAATCGGGGCAGGCGAGCGCGCAAAACACGCAGCCTACAATCGCTTGGCGCTCATGCGAGCGGCTGCGTCAAGCCAGTGACGGAACCCGGCGCGCTGCTGCTCGCCACCGCCGGAGTTCCCATGTCTGAAGCCCCCAAAGTTCCCCCTGTCGACAAGCGCGCGCTGCTGCGCAAGGCTGCCCTCGAATACCACGAGTTTCCCAAGCCCGGCAAGATCGCCATCGCTTCCACCAAGCAGATGGTCAACCAGCTTGATTTGTCGCTGGCTTACTCGCCCGGCGTCGCCGCGCCCTGCGAAGAAATCGTCAAAGACCCGAACGCGGCCTTTCGCTACACCAGCCGTGGCAACCTGGTCGGCGTGATCACCAACGGCACGGCCGTGCTGGGCCTGGGCGACATCGGCGCGCTGGCCAGCAAGCCGGTGATGGAAGGCAAGGCGGTCCTGTTCAAGAAGTTCTCGGGCATCGACGTATTCGACATCGAGATCAACGAAAAAGACCCGGAAAAACTGGTCGAGATCATCGCTGCGCTGGAGCCGACGTTTGGCGGCATCAACCTGGAAGACATCAAGGCGCCCGACTGTTTCTATGTGGAGCGCAAGCTGCGCGAGCGCATGAACATTCCGGTGTTCCACGACGACCAGCATGGCACGGCCATTGTGGTGGGCGCGGCCATTCTGGGTGGCCTCAAGGTCGCTGGCAAGCGCCCGGAGGACGTCAAGCTGGTCACCTCCGGCGCCGGCGCTGCAGCACTGGCCTGCCTGGGCCTGCTGGTCAAGCTGGGCGTGCGCCGCGAGAACATCTGGGTCACCGACCTGGCCGGTGTGGTCTACGCGGGCCGCACCGAGCTGATGGACGAGGACAAGGCGCACTACGCGCAGCCCACCGAACAGCGCACGCTCAGCCAGGTGATCGTCGGCGCGGACGTGCTGCTGGGTCTTTCGGCCGGCGGCGTGGTCAAGCAGGACATGGTGCGCAGCATGGCGCCGCGCCCGCTGATCTTCGCCCTGGCCAACCCCAACCCCGAGATTTCACCCGAGGACGTCAAAGCCGTGCGCGACGACGCCATCATCGCCACCGGCCGCACGGACTACCCGAACCAGGTCAACAACGTCCTGTGCTTCCCCTACATCTTTCGTGGCGCGCTTGATTCGGGTGCTACCACCATCACGATGGAGATGGAAATCGCCGCCGTGCACGCCATCGTCGAGCTGGCGCAGGCCGAGCAGAGCGAAGTGGTGGCCGCAGCCTACGTCGGTGAGCCACTCGCTTTTGGGCCGGAGTACCTGATTCCCAAGCCTTTTGACCCACGGCTGATGATGAAGATCGCGCCGGCCGTGGCGCAAGCCGCCTTTGACTCCGGTGTCGCGCTGCGCCCCATTGCCGACATGGACGCCTACCGCGACCATTTGCAGACATTTGTCTACGCTTCCGGCACGACGATGAAGCCGATCTTCGCGACTGCCAAGGCGGCCAGCGCCAAGCGTGTGGCGTACTCAGAAGGCGAGGAAGAGCGCGTGTTGCGCGCCGCACAAATCGTGGTGGACGAGCACATTGCACGTCCCACGCTCATAGGGCGCCCCGCCATCATTGCCCAGCGCATCGAAAAGTTTGGACTGCGGCTCGCAGAGGGGCGCGACTACGACGTCGTCAACGTCGAGCAAGACTACCGCTATCACGACTTCTGGCAGACCTACCACCGCATGACCGAACGCAAGGGCGTCACCGTGCCGATCGCCAAGATCGAGATGCGCCGGCGCCTGACCTTGATTGGCAGCATGATGCTGCACAAGAGCGAGGTGGACGGCCTCATTTGCGGAACCTGGGGCAACACCACGCACCACCTGAGTTACATCGACCAGGTCATCGGCAAGCGTGCCGGTGTGACCACCTATGCCTGCATGAATGGATTGCTGCTGCCCGATCGCCAGGTCTTTCTCGTTGACACCCACGTCAACTACGACCCGACGGCGGCGCAACTGGCCGAAATAACGGTCATGGCCGCCGAGGAAATGCTGCGCTTTGGCATCAAGCCCAAGGCGGCGCTGCTGTCGCACTCGAACTTTGGCAGCAGCACCCAGCCCAGCGCCGTGAAGATGCGTGACACACTGGAGTTGCTGCGCGTGCAGGCGCCTTGGCTGGAAGTCGACGGCGAGATGCACGGCGATGTCGCGCTCAGTGGCAGCGCGCGCGCTGCACTCATGCCGAACAGCACCCTCATCGGCGACGCGAACCTGCTGGTCCTGCCCAATATCGATGCGGCCAACATCTCGTACAACCTGCTCAAGACCGCTGCCGGCGGCAACATCGCCATTGGGCCGGTGCTGCTCGGCGCGGCCCAACCGGTCTGTGTGCTCACGGCCAGCGCGACCGTGCGCCGCATCGTCAACATGACGGCATTGACCGTCGTTGACGCCAACGTGCAACGCTGAAGTCGCCGGGGGTTTACCCGACGAAGTGAGCGTCCGCTAACAAAAGGTATTCCCTCGAATTTGCCCATATTTTGGGCAAATGCTTGCATTCGTGTGGGGATTCCGTCACACTAGCGCCTTGAAATTTCGGGTTAACCCGTAGTTTCCGAAAGGTGTAGTCGTGATGTTTGCTGACGCTGCGGCCTGGACGCGCAAAGCCGGTTTTTCCTTCGTTCTGGGCGCGACGCTCGCACTGTCGTCGCTGGGTTTGCAGGCGCGGCAAAGTGCCACCGACGCAGGGTCCGCTGTGATTGCACGGGCCGACTTGCCCTTGCAGGGGCAGCGAACCCATGCGTTGATTTTTGCCGGCGGCCCGTTTCCTTATGAGAAGGACGGCGTCGTTTTTGGTAACCGTGAACGCTTGCTTCCGCCGTCAAAACGCGGCTACTACCGCGAATACACCGTCAGAACCCCAGGGGTGCGCCACCGCGGCCCCAAACGCATTGTCTGTGGCGGCCCGCCGCAACAGCCCGAGGCTTGCTATTACACGGCGGACCATTACGCCAGTTTTCGCAGGATCGTTGATTGAGCCTGCAGACAACCGATTTTTAGACTTGAATAGAAAGAGACGCGGAGATGGACACGCCACTTCGTAAAGACCAGGATGTTCCCTTGCGCGGCATACGCGCCAATATCGTGCAATCCATCCGCGCATTTCGCGTGCAGGATCTGCAGGATGCGGCCACTGCGCTGGGACACCACTTCCTTTACGCCAACCTCGCCCACGCACAGACCAAACAGGATGTGCTGGATCTGATTGCACAGCAGTTCACCTTTCCGGCGCACTTCGGGAAGAACTTCGACGCCCTGTCGGACTGCCTGACGGACCCGCTGCACAAGTCGGGTCCGCAACCCGGCTTTATCCTCGTACTTGAGCAGATTCCCGCTACGGCCAAGTTCGATAAGGAAGCGCGCGAGCAGCTGATCGACGTATTCCGTGACGCTGCGGATTTCTGGGGAGAGCGAAAGATTCCGTTCCGCTGTTTCTATTCTTTTCTGTAGCCCGTTCTGCAACCAACAGCCAGGCAGAACGGGCGAACGGGGCTAGCGAAGCACCGCATGCGGTGCTGGGAATCGAGGTCGGTGCGGAGCCGCCAGAGAAAATGCTTACCGACAAACTGGTAGATATCTCACCCTTGGCGCTGCGCATGAGCAGCCCCTTCAATTCGGGTTACTGGCTCAACGCCGCCTGAACCGAGCAAGCACGCATCCCGCCGGTCTGCCTCATAGCGCCGGCGGTTTTCTTTTGGTGGTTCACGGGTCCAAGATGTCCAAAGACAAAACGGCTTTCGTATGTTCGGACTGTGGTGGAACGAGTCCACGATGGTTGGGAAAATGTCCGCAATGCAGCGCCTGGAACACGCTTAGCGAGACCGTGGTCGAGCCCCAGGGTGCGCGCAACCGCTATGCAGGCGCGTCGCGCCCGGCCTTGAATGCGGCGCAGGCCGTAGCGCCGCTGTCGTCGATCGAGGCCAGTGACTTCGAGCGCACTCCAACGGGACTGGATGAACTTGACCGCGTCCTTGGGGGCGGCATGGTCGAGGGGGCAGTGGTCCTGATTGGCGGCGACCCCGGCATCGGCAAGTCGACGCTGCTCTTGCAGGCGCTGGACGCCTTGCAGCGATCAGGGCTGTCCACGCTGTACGTCACCGGTGAAGAAAGTGGCGCCCAGGTGGCCTTGCGTTCGCGCAGATTGGGCTTGGACCACAGCATGGTCCAGGTCCTGGCCGAGACGCAGCTCGAGAAGATCATCGCCACCATCGAGCAGACGCAACCGGCGATCGCAGTCATCGATTCGATTCAGACCATGTATTCGGAGGCGCTCAGCTCGGCGCCAGGCTCGGTGGCCCAAGTGCGCGAATGCGCAGCACATCTGACGCGCCTGGCCAAAGCAACCGGGGTCGCGATCATCCTGGTGGGTCACGTCACCAAGGAAGGGGCGCTCGCCGGCCCCCGTGTGCTGGAGCACATGGTCGACACGGTGTTGTACTTCGAAGGCGATACGCATTCGAGCTTCCGTCTGGTGCGTGCCATCAAGAATCGCTTTGGGGCCGTCAATGAGATCGGTGTCTTCGCCATGACCGAGCGGGGCCTCAAAGGCGTGAGCAATCCCAGCGCGATTTTCCTGAGCCAGCACAGCGAGCCGGTTCCCGGAAGCTGCGTGCTGGTCACGCTGGAAGGCACCCGCCCGATGCTGGTGGAAATCCAGGCGTTGGTTGACGGCGGCGGGCCCAGCCCGCGGCGTCTCTCCGTCGGTCTGGACCGCGATCGCTTGGCCATGCTGCTGGCCGTGCTGCACCGCCACGCAGGCGTGGCATGCGCGGACCAGGACGTATTCGTCAACGCCGTGGGCGGGGTGCGCATCAGCGAACCGGCAGCGGATCTGGCCGTGATGCTGGCCATCACCTCCAGCCTGCGCGCTCGGGCTATGCCCAAAGGTTTCCTCGCCTTTGGCGAGGTGGGTCTGGCGGGCGAGGTGCGCCCCGCGCCGCGTGGGCAGGAGCGCCTTCGCGAGGCAGCCAAGCTGGGCTTCTCGGTGGCCATCGTGCCCAAGGCCAACGTGCCCAAAAAACCCATCGAAGGGCTGACGATTCATGCGGTTGAACGCATCGAGCAGGCCATGGACCTGGTGCGCGAATTGCAATGATCGAAAGTGTGGCTGACGTGAGTTCCTTCACGCTCGGTTACCTGTGCTGGTGGCGGAGCTCCTGGAGGGCACCGTAAAATCTCGGGTTCTGCGAACCCAGCAAATCCAAAGGACCCCCATGAGCCCCGTAGTTCCCTCGATGGCCGATCGTGACGGCAAAATATGGATGGACGGCCAGATGGTCGATTGGCGCGACGCCAAGATTCATGTGCTCTCGCACACCTTGCATTACGGCTGTGGTGCCTTTGAAGGCGTTCGCGCCTATAAGACGACCGATGGCACGGCCATCTTCCGGCTGGAGGAACATACCGAACGCCTCTTCAACAGCGCCAAAATTCTGCGAATGAAAATTCCGTTCACCAAGGAAGAGGTGAACGAGGCGCAGAAGGCGGTGGTGCGTGAAAACAAACTTGAATCGTGCTACCTGCGACCATTGACCTGGATCGGCTCGCAAAAGCTGGGCGTATCGCCCAAGGGCAATCAGATTCATTTGATGGTGGCTGCCTGGGCCTGGGGCGCCTACCTGGGCGAAGAAGGTATGAAGCGTGGCATCCGTGTCAAGACCAGCAGCTACACCCGCCACCACGTCAACATCACCATGACGCAGGCCAAGGCGGTGAGCAACTACACCAACTCGATTCTGGCGAACATGGAAGCGCTGGACGATGGCTACGACGAAGCCCTGTTGCTCGACAGCTCTGGTTTCGTCTCCGAGGGCGCGGGGGAAAACATCTTCGTCGTCAAGAATGGCGTCATCTACACGCCCGATCTCTCGGCCGGTGCGCTCAACGGCATCACGCGCAATACCGTGCTGCATATTGCCAAGGACTTGGGGCTCGAAGTGGTGCAAAAGCGCATCACCCGAGACGAGGTCTACATCTCTGACGAGGCGTTTTTTACCGGCACGGCCGCCGAAGTGACGCCGATCCGCGAACTGGACCGCATTGAACTGGGTGCCGGCGAGCGCGGGCCCATCACGGAAAAAGTGCAGTCGGCGTTTTTCGACATCGTGAATGGCCGCAATCCCAAATATGCCCACTGGCTCAGCAAGGTGTGATACATGAAACAAGCTGTGATCGAACTGCTGGCGAGCGAGCTCAACCCTGAGGGCGGGGTGTATTGCCCCAATCCCAAAGCGGGCATGCAATTGTGGAACGCCCATCCCAAGGTCTACCTCGACGTGGCCCATGCGGGCATGGCCAAGTGCCCTTATTGCGGCACCGAGTACCGGCTCAAGGCAGGAGAAACCCTGAGCGCTGGACACTGAGAAAGTAGCTGTACGCGCATGGAGCGTGCAGCTACCCACCCTGCCGGCATCGCCTGCGCGCCATGCGGCACTAGCGAGGCGCCTTCCAGTTTTCCGCGAGTCACTCCCTTTTGATCTCAAACCTTGCGTCCGCGCAGCCCCACTCCTGGCCGGAGCGCCTCTCCAGCGTGGCGGCCTTTGCGGTTCCGGGTCTGGCGCTGTGGCTGCCGTCGGGCTATTCCTATGGCGCCGCCCTGCTGCTGTTGGGGACCTTGCTCACGCTGAATCGCTGGCCGCGTCGGCAGCACGAAGCGTTCACCTGGTGGTTCGCTGCCAGCATGCTGGCCATGGCCGTGGTGTGGGCGGCGCAGGCCGATCCGGCAGAGCATTTTGGTCGCGCTGATCGCCCCGCCAAATTCATCCTCGGCGCTGCGTGCCTGCTTTTTGTCACTTGCTATCCGCCCCGGCCACGGGCCCTGCTTGCCGGACTCACGGTTGGTAGCCTGGGCGCGGGTGGGCTGGCGCTGTGGCAGATGTACGGACTGCACGCCGAGCGTGCCTGGGGGCACACCAATGCCATCCAGTACGGCAACCTTGCGCTGTGCCTGGCGACCATGCTGGCCTTGTATACGGGCGCTCTGTGGCGTCAGCTGCGGGCATCCGCTCGCGTCCTGTGCATTCTTGGGGTGCTTGCAGGACTCGATGCCTCGGTGCTTTCGCAGTCGCGCGGTGGTTGGCTGGCCTTGCTGCTCTCCCTGCCTTTGGCATTGGCCTGGTTGTACCTGCGCCGACGCGAGACTTTCCGCGCGGTCGGCCTGGGTGTGGCGGCCATTGTCATCGTCCTGGTGGTCTTTAATGGCGGCGTGCTGATGGAGCGCGTCGAGCGCATGGAGCACGAAATCCAGACCTACGACCAACATGGCGAAGCAGGAAATTCCGTGGGGCAAAGGCTTGAACACTGGCGTTTCGCCTGGGATATCGCGCGCGAGCGGCCACTGCTGGGCTGGGGTTTTGCGGGCTACATGGCGGAAAAGGCGGCCCGGGTGGCGGCGGGTCGCTACCATCCTTCGATCGTCGAATACAAGTTTGTTCACAACGAACTGCTCGACCAGTGGGTCAAACTGGGCATCATGGGGCCCGCCATGCTGCTCTTGTTCTATGCACTGCCTCTGGCCATGTTTCTACCCAAGAGGGTCCGCATGAAAAACTACGAGCGCGACGCCGAACTGGGCGCCCACGCGCTGGCGCTGCGTTTGTGTGGCACCTGTATCCCTGTGCTCTATATCGGCTTCGGCCTGACGCAGGTCTTTTTTGCGCACAACAGCGGCATCATGTTCTATCTGTTCATGCTCATGCTGCTGTGGGCCGCGCTGCGGTCTGTGGAGCGGCAACTCGATGCCTTGCCTCCTCGCACGCTGGTTTCTGACACTCTGGCCCAATGAGCACCGTGCCTCCAGAACTGCCGCGCGTACTGCATTTCGTCACCGGTGGCTTTTCCGGTGCCACGCAGGTGGCCGTGGATCTGGTGCGGGCGCATGGTGAGAGCGGGTTGTTTGACTCCTTGCTGGTGCTGCGGCGCAAGCGCCAGACCGATCCGGCGCGCATCGCCGCCCTGCGTGCGCAAGGCCTGGCGGTAGAGGTGGTCCCAGGCTGGTCCCATGCTGCCACCATTTGGCAACTGGTGCGCCTGTGTCGAAAATTTCGGCCCGATCTGCTGGTGGCGCACGGATTCAGCGAGCACCTTTGGGGGCGCTATGCCGGGCTGATCGCGCGCGTGCCGCGCCTGGTACAGGTCGAGCACAACTCGCGCGAACGCTATACGCGCTGGCGCCAGGCACAGATGCTTTGGCTGGCGCGCCGCACCCAGGCCATCGTGGGCGTCTCGCAAGGCGTGCGCGAGGCGCTGCTGGCCCGTGGCGTGGATCCCTCGAAGACGCTGGCCATCCCCAACGGCATCCGGCTTGAGCCCTACGCACAGGCGCACGAGCATCCCTATGCGTCGCGCGAACCGGGCATTGTCATGGCCGCCCGGTTTGCACGGCAAAAAGACCACGCGAGCCTGCTGCACGCGCTGGCCCTGCTGCGCCAACGTGGACAGACGCCTGCGTTGCTGCTTGCGGGTTGCGGAAAGGCCAGCGCCCTTCGGCAGGCCAAAAATCTGTGCAGCCAGCTCGGTCTGCAGTCGCAGGTTCGATTTCTCGGCCATTGCAAAGACGTCCCCGGCCTGCTGATGTCGCAGCAGGTGTGCGTGCTGTCCACCCACTACGAAGGCATGCCACTGTCGCTGATCGAAGGCATGGCCGCCGGTTGCGCGGTGGTGGGCAGCCGGGTACCAGGTGTGCGCGAGGTGCTGCAGCATGAGCGCAACGGACTGCTGGTGGACGAAGGCGATCCCGAGGCCCTGGCCGATGCGCTGGAGCGCCTGCTGGCGCGGCCACAAGAGGCGGCTGCGATGGCCGCCCAGGGGCAGCGCGATGCGCGGGAACGCCATGGGCTGGCGCTGATGCTGTCGCGCTACGAAGCACTCTTTCTTCGATTGTTGGGGCAAAGGGCTGCATGAATAGCATCGCAGAACCCATCGAAGCGACGCCCTGGCTCAGTGTGTTGGTGCCCGCGTACAACGCGGCTGCTTATCTTGGCGAGTGTGTGGAATCGGTGCTGGCTCAGGGCATCGAGGGCGTTGAACTGGTGGTGGTGGACGATTGCTCCAATGATGCGTCGGCGGCGATTCTGACGCAGCTCGCCACCCGTTGGCCGAAGGGCTTTCGCGTGCAACGCCATGCGCGCAACCGGGGATTGAGCTCGGCGCGCAACACCCTCCTGGAAGCGGCGCGCGGCGAATACCTGTGGTTTTTGGATGCCGATGACAAGTTGCTGCCGGGAGTCCTCGGTGAACTGCGCGACATCGTCCAGACCGACGCGCCCGACCTGGTGCTGTGTGACTTCGAGGTTTTGCGCGAGCGCCGCCAGATCAAGCACTGGCTGCGCGGAGAGCACCACCGCAAGTCGTTCGCGGGCGCGCCTGGCCTATTGCATGGCGACACGGCGCAGTTGCTGAGCGGCATGCTCCTGGCCGGGCAGCTGCACGCCTGGTCCAAAGTGTCCCGGCGCACGCTGTGGGATTCGGGGCTGCGCTTTCCCCCAGGCCAGTACTTCGAGGACATGGCCACCATGAGCCTGCTGGCGCTGGCGGCAGATTCCAGCTACTACGTGCCTCGCCCGTGGGTGGCCTACCGGCAGCACGAGCACAGCATTCTGGCCAATGCCAACTGGCAGAAGGCGCAAGACCAGTCGCGCGCCCTCGTTCCCTTGCGCGAGGCGCTGCGCTCGCATGCCAGTGCGCGGTCTCCAGAGCTGCGCCTTGCCCTGGCGCACCAGAGTGCCCGCAACCTCATGGGCGCGATGCGCTATCTGGATTCGCAATCGAGCGCGCTCGCATTCGCCGGGCCTTTGCCGGTGCTGGCCGACCAATTGCGGCAGAATTTTCGCGAGTCATCTCCCTTGACTGAGCAGGAACTGGCAAACGCCTATCTGCGGCGCGGCTGGCTTTTGCGGCGCCAGAAATTCCTGCGCTGGTTTGGCGCCTTCCGTGCATGACGCACGCTGTCCTGCCCTGGCGTGACCGCGCCGAGTTGTGGCTCGCAGGGGGACTCAAGCGCTATTTCCAATGGTTTGCGCGCACGGCAGAACCCGGAGTCGACACTGCCGCGCAGGAATACCTCTTTGGCTCCCGCAGGCCCGATGAGCGTGATGGCGCGCACAACGCGCGGGCGATTCCGCCGATTGTCTGGGCCTACTGGAGCGGCGCGGCTGCGCCCCCACTCATTGCGCGCTGCTTTGCCAACTGGCGCCAGTTCAATCCCCATTTCAGCATCCGGGTGCTGGACGACGACAGCGTGCGCAACTACCTGGGCGAACTGCCTGAGGCGCTGGAGCATGCCAGTGCCACGCTGCGTGCCGACTGGATTCGTCTCGAACTGCTGCGCCGCCATGGTGGCATCTGGCTCGATGCCAGCACCTTGCTGACGGCGCCACTCGACTGGGTGCTGCAGCAGCAGCAGCGCAGCGGCAGCGATCTCGTCGCCTACTACCTCGATCGCTACACCACGGACGCGCAGTTTCCCATCGTGGAAAACTGGTTTCTTGCAGCCCCGCCGCAAAGTCCCCTGGTGGCCGATCTGCAGCACGAATTCACCCACACCGTGTTGCCGCTGGGCGGTGCAGGCTATGTGGCGTATCTGCAGCGGCTGGGCAACTACGAACAGCTGCGCCAAGGCATTGACCTGCCCAACTACCTCAGCATGCATCTGGCCCTGCAGCGCTTGCTGCGCAGCGGCGCAAGCTACCGCCTGTCACTGCGCTGCGCGGAAGATGGCCCCTTCCTCTATCATGCGCTGGGCCAATGGGGGCGCACTGCCCTAAAGATCCGCTTGCTGTTCCTGCGTGCGGCGAGCGCGCCGCCGCCGCTGATCAAATTGCGCAAGCCCGATCGCAAACGCCTGGACCTGTATCTGGAGCGCGGTCTGTACCTGCCCGAGAGCACCTTTGGGCGCTACCTGTGTCCGCCACCAACGCCATGAGCCGACGCCGAAAAACCAAAATCGAGAAGTGGTTTTCCTTCAACCGGTATCGCCGGCGCTTCGGCGCGCATGCGCTGGCTGCCGGCCTGCTGGGCGAGGACACCGAGGCGCTCAAAAGCACCCTGGTCGCCGGCGATGCGGCCGAATACGCTTATGGCTCACTGCCGGATTTGCAGGCGCACCTGCAGCGCTTGCGCCAGGAGTTCATTGGGCAACCCGAACTGCTCTATCACCATGCGGCGCTCATCGTGCTGATACGCCGGGAGGCGGCGCCAGAGCAGAATTTCGCGCGCTTCAAGCAGCTGTGGCTTTCTGAACAGGCCTTTTTGTCGGAGCATCTGGACCTGCGCTGGCTGGTGGCTGCCTGCGATACCTTCATTGACCATGATCCCGACGCCGGCCTTCGGGCCACCCTGATGAACGCGGTGCTGCTGGTCAACACCATCAAGTTGCAGGAAACCGAGCGCTTCCTGCAGGGGGCCGCGGAGTCACCCGATCGGCCCGAGTCGGTCGCCGCGCTGCAGGCTGGGCGGGTTGGCTTGATGGATGGTCTGTCTGCCTTTGTTGTCGGCACCGACGACACCTTGCGCAACATGCGCTGGCGCATGGAAAAGCTTTGCGCATTGCACCCGCTGGCCGCCATTGCCATAGTGGTCTTCGATCGCCTGCAGCAGCCCGAGAACAGCAATGTCTATTCACGTTTTCGCCTGCGCCATACGCGGGACCGCACGCGCTGGTGGTAGTGCGCCGCAGCCTCTTGTACTTGATTGGCTTCAGCTGCAAAGCACCGCTTGGGCCTGCGCATGCAGGCGTTTGACGAGCACGCCGGCTTCGGGAAGGTCGTGCACCAGGCCGATGGCTTCGCCCACTGTGGCGTGGGCCCGGGAGTAGTCACCCGCTTGTACCCCGGCGTCGTAGCTCGCCTGCGCTGCTTCGGGCGCAGCGCGCAGCGCGTCCACGCGGCCCTCCCAGCTGCGGTGCAGGTCGTTGCGCAACGCCCGAAAATTATAGGGTGCAGGCCAGTGCTTGCGCCGCAGAATGTCAAACACGGCGCTGCGTGCGGTGCCATCGCCGCCGGCGGCCAGCGCCGCCTGCTTGGCGCCAAGAGGTGCCAGGCTCTCCTGCGTGGCCCAGAGGCGTGTGCCCAGCAGCGCGCCGTCGGCACCCAGAGTCAGTGCGGCCGCCAGGCCCCGGCCGTCCGCAATACCGCCTGCCGCCAGCAGCAGGGTTTCTGGGGCATGGCCTGCCAGCCAGTCCGCCAGTTCGGGCACCAGAGTCAGGGTGGAGCGGCCATTGAGTCCATTCATCCCGTGGCCGCCGGCCTCCGCGCCCTGGGCGACCAACACCTGGGCGCCTGCTTCCAGAGCCTGTGCAGCTTGTTCCAGCCGCTGGATCTGGCAGATCAGGGGCGCGCCACTGGCGGCGATGCGGGCGGCGTAGCGGCGGGCGTCGCCAAACGAGAGCATCACGGCGCGCGGACGCTCTTCGAGCGGCAGGTCCAGCACCCAGTCCAGCGCCGAGGCGTCCTCGTCGAGTTTCCAGGTGATGAAACCGATGCCGATGCGCTGGCTGTCCACCGCCTGCAAGGCCAGGCGATATTCGCGCTGCGTCCAGGCAAGATCGCCGTAGCCGCCGCCCACCAGACCCAGCGCGCCGGCGCGAGCGCAGGCGGCCGCCAGGGCGCCGCCCGAAGCCAGCGCCATGGGCGCAAGGGCGATCGGGGTGGTCAGGGAAAACTGCTTAGAGAACCGGGAGGCGTTGAGCTGCGTCATGTGCCGATTCTCGCGCCGGCTGGCGTGAGCGGCAGCCGCAGCACGAAGCAGGCACCGCCACCTGCGTGGTCTTCGCAGTGCACGCTGCCATGGTGGCGCGTGGCAATCGAGCGCACCAGAGCCAGCCCCAGGCCGACGCCGCCTGCGCGCTCGCTGGCTCCAGGCAGGCGGTAAAAGGGGTCGAAGATGCGTTCGCGCTGCGCCTCGGGGACCCCAGGGCCGCGGTCGCACACCTGCACCTGCGCCCAGCCGTTGCTGCGCTGCAGGATGACGGTGACCTCGCCCGTGCTGTAGCGGCGCGCATTCTCCAGCAGGTTGCGCAGCGCGCGGCGCAGCAGCTTGGCCACCCCGGTCAACTCGATGTCCTCGCCGCTTGCCTCCAGGTCCGCGCCCACGCGCGCGCATTCCTCTGCGGCGAGCCCGACGAGATCCACGCTTTCAATGTCGCCCACATCGGCCTCGCGGGCGTCGAGCCGGCTGGCCAGGAGAATTTCTTCCACCAACTGGTCCAGCTCGCTGATGTTGCGTTCAATTTCGCGGCGAAACAGGGGCGAAGGATGGTCGCCATCCATCAGTGCCAGGCCCATACGGATGCGCGTGAGCGGCGAGCGCAGCTCGTGCGAAGCATTGGCCAGCAGCGATTTGTGCGACCCTACCAGCGCTTCGATGCGCGCCGCCGCGGCGTTGAACTGGCGCGAGAGGTCCGCCACCTCGTCGTGGCCTTGCTCGGGCACGCGCGCGGCCAGGTCACCGCTGCCAAAGCGCTGTACGCCGCGCTGCAGCACCTCAAGCCGCAGCAGCAGCCGGCGAATGATGGGAAACACCCCCAGGGCCACGGCAATGCCCACCAAGCCCAGCATCCAGAGAAAACCAAAAGGCGGGCGGGTCCAGAAGGCGGTGTCGCGTTCCCTGGGCCCACGGGGGCCACGTTCGCCGCGCGGTCCGGGCTCGCGCGGAGCCACTTGCAGGACAAAGGCATCTCCAGAGTCCAGGTCTACCTTGAACTCGATGCCCTCACCGCGCACGCGCTGAGCGACACCATTGCCGACCACATCTCCCTGGGCATTGCGCAGCACCACTTCGCGTGGCGCCTGCACGCGCTGCACTTCGTTCTGCTCCGCCGCAACGCGCCAGGCCCAGCCCACGGCCAGGGTGAGCACCGCCACGCCGCCCACTACGGCAAGCCAGATACGCAAATAGAGGCGGCGGGAAAAGGGGTTGATCAAAAACATCTCAGCAGTGCTCCACATGGGTGTGCAGCACCCACAAGTGTTGCGCCAGGCGCTGCCCCGGCCAGCGGTCGCCGCGCAAGGGCCGCCCCGCCGCGCTGGCGGCGTCCCCCTTCAGGGGGGAAGGCGCGAAGCGACTCAGGGGGGGCATTCAATCCTGCTGTTTGGCGAAGACGTAGCCCACGCCGCGCACCGTGAGGATGCGCCGAGGGTTTTTGGCGTCGTCCTCGATGGCCGCGCGGATTCGGCCCATGTGCACGTCGATGGAGCGATCAAAGGCTTCGAGCTCGCGCCCGCGCACTGCTTCCATGATCTGGTCGCGCGTGAGCACGCGGCCGGCGCGCTCGGCCATGGCCACCAGCAGGTCGAACTGGTAGGAGGTGAGCTCGCAGGGCTCGCCCGCCACGCAGACGCTGCGGGCATCGCGGTCGATTTCCAGCGTGCCGAAGCGCAGTGACTGGCTGGCCGGCGCAGCGCCCTCGTCGCGCCGGCGCAGCACCGCGCGGATGCGGGCCAGCAGTTCGCGCGGCTCGAAGGGTTTGGGCAGATAGTCGTCGGCGCCCAGCTCCAGGCCGATGATGCGGTCCATGGGGTCGCCTTTGGCCGTGAGCATCAGCACCGGCACGCGGGCCATCGGCCCCTGCAGGGCACGAATGCTGCGGCAGACGTCCAGCCCGTCCATGTCGGGCAGCATGAGGTCAAGAATCACGAGCTCGGGCAAGGGCGCGGTCCCCGGCGTTTGCAGCCGCGCCAGGCCGCTGCGGCCGTCGCCGCAATGATCCACCTGCATGCCCGACTGGGCGAGGTATTCCACCACCATGTCCGCCAGGCGGGTGTCGTCTTCAATCATCAGCAACTGCGTGGTCATGGCATTTCCGGCATGGGGGGAAGGATCATCTTGGCGTGCTGGCGTCTCGCGGACTTGAAGCCTGGGTAAAGCCTGGGTAAACGCTTGCTTCACCGCACAAAACTATTCTTTTTATAGCTGTAAACCTTTACTGATCAAGCGCTAGGGCCTGTTTTTAATCTTGAAACGAGAGCCACCAGGAGCAGGACAGGCAGGCCCAGCAGCGCGGTGCCAATAAAGAATTCGGTGTAGCCGTTCGCATCCACGAAGCGGCCCGAGAAGCCGGCAAGCCATTTGGGCAGCAGCAGCATCACCGAACTGAGCAAGGCGTACTGCGTGGCCGAATACTGCACGTTGGTCAGGCCGGAGAGGTAGGCGATGAAGCCGGCCGATGCAATGCCGCCTGCCAGGTTGTCGGCCGAAATGACGAAAACCAGGCCCGTGAGATCGTGTCCGCGCGTGCCCAGCCAGGCGAACAGCAGGTTGCTGGCCGCCGAGAGCACGGCGCCCAGCATCAGCACGCGCATCACGCCGATGCGCAGCGCCAGCACGCCGCCCAGGAAGGCGCCGGCCAGCGTCATCAGCACGCCGAACACCTTGGTCACGGCGGCCACTTCGTCCTTGCTGTAGCCCATGTCCACATAGAACGGATTGGCCATGATGCCCATCACCACGTCGCTGATGCGGTAGACGGCGATCAGCGCCAGAATCAGCACGGCATGCCAGCGGTAGCGGCTGAGGAAGTCGGCAAACGGGTCGATGAGTGCGCCGCGCAGCCACTCCAGCGCGTTGCGTGCGGGTGGCAGCGGGCGCGGCGCTGGCTCGCGCGAGAGCAGTACCGTGACCGTGCCCACGAGCATCGAGGCCGCCATCACCAAGTAGGCCGTCTTCCAGGCGCCCTGCTGGTAGCCGGCCACGCCCACCAGCTCGGCGCGCGCGGCCACCCACAGCACGCCGGCGCCGGCCCAGATCATGGCCAGGCGGTAGCCTGTCTGGTAGGTGGCGGCCAGCGCCGCCTGGCGCTCGGTGTCGGCCGACTCGATGCGAAAGGCGTCCAGCGCAATGTCTTGCGTGGCTGAGCCAAAGGCCACAGCCAGCGCGCACCACACCATGGGGGCCAGGGCCACGCGCGGATCATTGAAAGCCATGCCCGCGAGGCCGGCCATCACCATCGCCTGCGACAGCAGCAGCCAGCTGCGCCGCCGCCCGAGGGTGCGCGTCAGCAGCGGCAGCGGCAGCCGGTCCACCAGCGGCGCCCAGACCCATTTGAAGGCATAGGCCAGGCCCACCCAGCTCAGGTAGCCGATGGTGGTGCGGTCCACGCCCGCCTCGCGCAGCCAGAAGCTCAGCGTGCCCAGCACCAGCAACAGCGGCAGCCCGGCCGAAAACCCCAGCGTGAGCATGCGCAGGCTGGCCGGCTCCAGGTAGATGAGCCAGGCCTCGCGCCAGCTGCGGCGCTTCGCGGGGGAGGGGAAAGTCGCTGGGGGCATGGTCGAAAGCCAAAGTGTTCTGGGGATTATCCGGTTGCCTGCACCGCTACCATGCGTCCATGGCCCATGCCCCGGTTCTCGTGCCCCTTCTTTCTGTGCGCCAGTACAGCGGCGAACACGCGGCGCACGCGCACGACCACGCCCAGGTGCTCTACGCGCTGCGCGGGCGCATGGAGCTGGAAGTGGCCGGCCGCGCCGCTTTTGTCGACACTGCGTGCGGCATGGTGGTGCCGGCCGGTACGACGCACGGCTATCTGGCGCTGCCGGGCGCGCGCCTGCTGGTCATCGACGCGCCTGCGCAGGCGGGCGTTGAGCGTGTAAGGCGCTTTGCCGTGGCGCCTGCGCAGCTGGGCTGGAGCGCGAGCGACGATGCGGTCGAAAGGCTCCAGCAGATTTTGCAGTTCCGGCGCGTGCTGGTGCGCCGCGCCATCCGGCCCGAGCAGGTGGCACGGACCGTGGGCGCAGCCCTGCACGAGCCCTGGCCCACCGCCCGCATGGCGGCGCTGTGCGCCTTGAGCCCGCAGCGCTTTCATGCCCGCTGGCTGGAACTGACAGGCCAGACGCCCCAGGCCTGGCTGCGCGCGCTGCGGCTGGACGCGGCGCAGCGCCTGCTGGCGCGCGGCCAGTCACTGGAAGCCGCCGCGCTGCAGCTGGGCTACGCCAGCGCCAGCGCCCTGGGCTTCGCGTTGCGGCGCGAGCGAGGGTGTGGCGCCCGTGCGTTGCGCCGGGCGGCCAGATAACTCCTGATTTGAGAGCTGAAAACGATTGCCAGGAAAGCGCTACAGCCGTTTTTGGCCAAATTTATGAGCAATGCACTTCGCGCGTTGCTCGACAGTTGCCCGCGTTGGGCGCTGCACCATTCCAGGCATGACCACTTCCCATTCCACCCGCGGCATCGCCATGGTGCTGCTCGCCGCCATGCTCTGGGGCACCACCGGCACGGCGCAAAGTCTGGCTCCTGCGGGGCTGTCGCCTTACTGGGTGGGCGCGTTGCGTCTGGTGGTGGCCAGTGCCTTCTTTGCCTTGCTGGCGGCGCCGGTCCTGTGGCGGCGCGCGGGTGCGTCCCGGCTGCCGTGGCGCCCCGTGCTGCTGGCGGGCGTGTGCGTGGCGGCGTACAACCTGAGCTTTTTTGCCGGCGTGAAGGCCAGCGGCGTGGCGCTGGGCACGGCCATTGCCATCGGCAGTGGGCCGGTCTGGGCGGGGCTGCTGCAGACACTGGCGCAGCGCCGCTGGCCCGCGCCGGTGTGGTGGGCCGGCACGCTGCTGGGCGTGGCCGGTGGAGCGGCCATGGCGCTGGACGGGCGCTCCACGGTCAGCGCTCCACTGGCCGGCATCGCGCTGTGTTTGCTGGCGGGGCTGGCGTACGCGGCCTATGCGCTGCTCAACAAACTGCTGGTGGGGCAGGCCGGCGCCGCCAGCGTGAACCTGGCGGTGTTCGGCACCGCCGCCCTGCTGTCGCTGCCGGTGGCGGGCGTGCTGGGCGGGCCGCTGCAAGCATCGGCAAGCACCTGGGCCATCTTGGCCTACCTGGGCCTGGTGGCCACCGGCGTGGCCTACCTGCTGTTCAGCCACGCACTGCGCCATATCAACGGCGCCACGGCGGTGACCCTGGCGCTGGCTGAGCCGGTGACGGCGTTTGCGCTGGCCATTGCCGTGGTGGGCGAGTCGCCCTCGGCGATGGCGTTCTGGGGGCTGGCGGGGGTGCTGGCGGGGCTGATGCTGGTGATCTGGGCCGAGCTGCGTGCCGGGTCTGCCGCCCGCCGCACTGCGGGCGGATGAGCCTTCCAGCGGACCTCGTGAGAGGCACGATGACCTACACGCGGGGGCCGCACGGCCCCGCTAGACTGCCGGCCATGGCCTTTTCCCCGATGCTTCTGCATGGCACCACAGCAACCGAAGACATGGGCGCTGCCGCAGGCGGCTGCCGCTTGTGCGCCGCGCGCGGTGAGGTATGGAACGCTCGCCGCGGCTTCCTGGTGGCAGCGGGCCTGGCCGCCGCCGCGCCCGCGCTGGCGCAGGTGGATGTGGGCGAAGCCTCGTCGCTGCGCAAGCTCGTTCCGGCTGAAATCCTTGAGGACGCTGCGCGCCAGCAGTACGCGCAATTGCTGGCCCAGGCCCGGACCCAGCGCGCGCTGGCGCCGGCCGGCCACCTGCAGCTCGAACGCCTGCGCGCCATTGCCCGGCGATTGATTCCGTTCACCGTGCGCTGGAACCCCCGCGCCGCCGACTGGCGCTGGGAAGTCAACCTCATTGGCAGCAAGCAGATCAACGCCTTTTGCATGCCCGGCGGAAAAATTGCCTTCTACACCGGCATCCTCGACCAGCTCAAACTGAGCGACGACGAAGTCGCCATGGTGATGGGCCATGAAATGGCGCATGCGCTGCGCGAGCACGCGCGCGAGCGCCTGGCCAAAACCCAGGCCACCAACCTGGGCCTGCGGCTGGGCGCCCAGTTGCTTGGCCTGGGCGATCTGGGCCACCTGGCGGCGGGCCTGGGCGGGCAGTTGCTCACGCTGCAGTTCAGCCGCAGTGACGAGAGCGACGCGGACCTGGTGGGCCTGGAGCTGGCAGCGCGCGCCGGCTTCAATCCGCAGGCCGGCGCCAGCCTGTGGACCAAGATGGGCAACGCCTCCGGTGAGCGCCAGAGCGGTCTGGCGTTTCTCTCCACCCACCCCTCGGGGCCGGCACGCATCCGTGAGCTGGAACGCAATGCCCCGCGCGTTCAAGGTTTGTACGAGGCGGCACAGCGCGGCGGCTGAGGGGACTTCAAAAGTTTGATACTTTTTAGGCTATAGCGCTTATTTGACGGGCGTATATAGCTATCAAATGAGTAGTTGGTGACCGCTGCAGGGCTGTCGGGTGCGGCACAGCATTCGTGCCGCGCACGGAGTACAAGGCAGGGCGTGGGCGCAGCGCGATGTGCCCTTCCACCCTTCCATTTGCAAAGCCGAAACCATGCTCAATTTCAATTTCTACAACCCCACCCGTATCCTTTTTGGTGCCGGCAAGATTGCCGAAATCAGCCAATTCGTGCCGCAGGATGCCCGTGTACTGGTGCTCTACGGCGGCGGCAGCGCGCGCAGCACCGGAACGCTCGCTGAAGTTCTGGCGGCGCTGGGCGAGCGCACCGTGTTTGAATTTGGCGGCATCGAGCCGAACCCGAGTTACGAAACCCTTTCGCGCGCCGTAGACCTGGCGCGCGCCGAGCGCATCGACTATCTGCTGGCAGTCGGCGGCGGCTCGGTGCTCGACGGCAGCAAGTTCGTTGCCGCTGCTGTGCCGTTTGAAGGCGACACCTGGAGCATTCTGGAAAAGCGCGGCAGCAACATCACCCGCGCCCTGCCCATGGGCGCCGTGCTCACGCTGCCCGCCACCGGCTCGGAAATGAACAACGGCGGTGTGGTGACGCGCAAGGCCACGCATGCCAAGCTCTCGTTTTCCAGCCCGCATTGCTTTCCACGGTTTTCGGTGCTCGACCCGACCAAGACCTACACCCTGCCCGCGCGGCAGATCGCCAATGGCCTGGTGGACGCCTTTGTGCACACCATGGAGCAGTACCTGACCTACCCAGTCAACGCCCTGGCGCAGGACCGGTTTGCCGAAGGACTCTTGCAGACCCTGGTCGAGCTGGCGCCGCGCGCCATGCAGGAAGGCGAGCCCGACTACGACAACCGCGCCAACCTGATGTGGACCGCCACGCTGGCGCTCAACGGCCTGATCGGCGCCGGCGTGCCGCAGGACTGGGCCACGCACATGATCGGCCACGAACTCACCGCGCTGTACGGCATCGACCACGCGCGCACGCTGGCCATCGTGCTGCCGCAGGTGATGCAGGCGCGGCGTGAGGCCAAGCGCGAGAAGCTGCTGCAGTACGCCGCGCGCGTCTGGCAGATCACCGAGGGCAGCGACGACGAGCGTATCGACGCGGCCATTGCCCGCACGGCGCAGTTCTTTGAAAGCGTGGGCATTCCTACCCGGCTATCGGCCTACCAATTGGGCGGTGAGGCGGTGGATGCGGTAGTGAAAGCCCTGACCGAGCACGGCATGGTCAAGCTGGGCGAGCAGCGCGCCATCACGCCAGAAATCAGCCGGGCGATTCTCGAAGCCGCACTCTGAAACGGGTCGGCTACCCAGGGCGGCGGAGCGTGCGCCGCTCGATGGCTACCCTTTCTCCGGGTGTCGGTAGCTGCCCGGTGGTACGCCGGTCCATCCCTTGAACGCGCGCTGGAATGCGGCGCTGTCGGAAAACCCCAGTTCGCCTGCCAGCACCGCCAATGGAACCCGGCTGCTGTTGAGCTGCGCAATGGCCATGTCGCGCCGCAGGCTGTCCTTGACGGCGCGAAACGAGGTGTGCTCTTCGGCCAGGCGGCGCTGCAAGGTGGAGACGGCCATGTTCAATGCCAGCGCGCAGGATGCGAGGCTGGGCCAATGGGGCTGCTCCTGCAGCAGGTGGGCGCGCACCCGTGCGGGCAGGGAACCTTCACCTCGGCGGGGAATGATGATCTGGGTCTGGGCTTCGGCCAGGAAACTTCGCAGCGCCGCCTCGTCGCGCCGCACGGGCGCTTGCAAGCGTCGGCTGTCGAACCAGAATGCGCAGCAGGGTTGGTCGAACACCACGTTCCCTGGAAACAGCTGCGCGTAACTGCTGGCGTGGGGCGGGCGCGGGAAGGCGAAGTCAAAGCGATGCACCGGCAGGCGTCCACCGGCCAGCCAGGCCAGCAGGCGCCAGAACACGCGCAGCATCAGTTCGTGCAAAAAGACCGGGTAGGCCGCTGTGGGGTTGGCTGGACGCAGCGCTACGGCGCTCAGGCTCCCTTCGTGCAGGAGATCCATGCACAGGTCATCCTGCACCAGTCCAAAGGCGCGCACCAGGCGCCGCAGCGCCACGCCCAGGGTGCCCGCGCCCAGCGTGCTGCGTGCCAGCAAGGCCAGCGTGCCCGGCCGCAGAGGACGGGAAAGAAACCCCAGGGCTTCATCCCCCGATCGCTCCATCAGCACCTGCAGCAGGCGCGCGTACTGATCGGCCGTGACGCGGGCAGACGGGTGGTCCAGCAAAGCCGGTGCAATACCAGCCGCAGCCAGCCACTCCTGCGTCGGCTGCTTCGCCGCCGCCAGGCCGGCCAGCATGTTCTGCACGAAGACGATGGGAATGCTCGGTGGAGGAGAAAGCATGCACGAACACTCGCCTACAGAGGGGATTTTGAGGTGTTTTGCCATCAGAACGGTGTCTGCTGCCATCGCCCGAAAGGCACCCGATTTGTACCATGGGCCAAGAAGAAAACGTTGTTGATTCCCTCCCACTCTGGAGACAAATCCCATGTACCTGACCCAAAGCCTGCACCGCTCGGTGCAACAGCACCCCCACCGCATCGCTGTGCGCTGGGGCGAGCAGACACGCACTTTTGGCGAGTTTGCCGATCGTGTGGCGCGTTTTGCCGGAGCGCTGCAAAAGCTCGGCGTGCAGAGCGGCGACCGCGTGGCCATGCTGTCGCTCAACTCCGAGCGCTACCTGGAATACCAGATGGCTGTGCCCTGGGCGGGGGCGGTACTCAATCCTTGCAACATCCGCTGGTCGCCCGCAGAAATCCTGTATTCGCTGGAGGATTCGGGCTCGACCGTGCTGCTGGTGGATGAAACCTTCAAGGGCATGGTGGCGCAGTTCCGGCGTGAATCGACCACGCTGCGCGAGTTCATCTACTGTGGCGATGGCGAAACGCCCGAGGGCATGCACGGCTACGAAGCACTGGTGGCGCAGACTGCACCAGCGGCGGACGTGCTGCGCCGGGGGAATGACCTGGCAGGCATTTTTTATACCGGCGGCACCACGGGCTTCCCCAAGGGCGTGATGCTGAGCCACAACAACCTGTGCAGCTCGGGCCTGGCGGTGCGTGCCGAAGGCCTGGCGCGCCCGGGGGGCACCTACCTGCACGCTGCGCCCATGTTCCACCTGGCCGACATGGGCCTGGCGTTCCCGCACTGGGTGGAAGGCAATACGCATTCCATCATCCCGGCGTTTGACCCGGCCAAGGTGCTCGACACCATCGAGCAGCACCGCGTGACCAACCTGTGCCTGGTGCCCACCATGATCCAGATGATGCTGGACCATCCCAGCATGGGCCCGCACCGCGACCTGAGCTCCCTGCGCACCGTGTTCTACGGCGCCTCGGCGCTGCCCGATGCCCTGTTGTTGCGTGCTCAAAAAGCGATCCCCCAGGCCGAGGTGTTCCAGGGCTTCGGCATGACCGAACTCTCGCCTGTGGGCACCATCTTGCCGTCGACTTACCTGGCAGAAGAAAACCGGCACCTGGGCAAGCTGGGTTGCTCTGGCCGCGCCACGTTTTGCACCGAAGCCAAGATCGTCGATGGCGAAGGAAACGAAGTGCCGCGCGGCACGGTGGGGGAGATCATCGTGCGCGGCCCCAACGTGATGATGGGCTACTGGAATCAGCCTGAACTCACGGCTGCTGCGCTGCGCGACGGCTGGATGCATACCGGCGACGGGGGTCGCATGGACGAGGACGGTTTCGTCACCGTGGTCGATCGCATCAAGGACATGATCAAGACCGGTGGCGAGAACGTCTTCTCGGCCGAGGTCGAAAACGCCCTGGCCAAACACCCGGCCGTGGTGATGAGCGCGGTGATTGCCATTCCCGACCCGCAGTGGGGCGAGGCCGTGCATGCGGTGGTGGTGCTCGCGCCTGGACAGCAGGTGACCGCCGAAGAAATCATTGCGCACTGCAAGACCTTGATCGCTGGTTACAAGAGTCCGCGCAGCGTCGAATTCCTCGATGCCCTGCCGATGACCGGTGCGGGAAAAATTCTCAAGACGAAACTGCGCGAGCCCTTCTGGAAGGGCCGCGAGCGCGGTGTCGCATAACCAGTTCCCGTTTGACCAAGGAGATTCTGATGAGCCGTGATGTATTCGTATGTGGGGTCGGCATGATCCCGTTCACCAAGCCCGGAGCCAACGAGCCTTACCCGCAGATGGGAGCCTATGCCACCCGCGCAGCCTTGCAGGATGCCGGTATCGGCTACGAGCAAGTGCAGCAGGCCTACGTGGGCTATGTGTATGGCGACTCCACCTCGGGCCAGCGTGCGCTGTACGAGGTGGGCATGACCGGCATTCCGGTGGTGAACGTCAACAACAACTGCTCCACCGGCTCGACAGCCCTGTTCCTGGCGCGCCAGGCGGTGGCCAGCGGCGCGGCCGACTGCGTGCTGGCGCTGGGTTTCGAACACATGAACCCGGGGGCCCTGGGCGCCGTGTTCAATGACCGCCCCAGCCCGTTCGAGCGGTTTGACGCTGCCACCAACGAGCTGGTGCAGTCCGACCTGCCGCTCGCACTGCACTACTTTGCCGGTGCGGGCAAGGCCCATATGGACGAGTTCGGTACGCCCCTCGAAACCTTTGCCAAGATCCGCGCCAAGGCCAGTCGCCACGCCGCTAATAACCCGCTGGCGGTATTTCGCACCGTGGTCACCGAGCAGGAGGTGATGCAAGCCAAGATGCTGTGGCCCGGCGTACTGACGCGCCTGATGGCCTGTCCACCTACCTGCGGCGCAGCCGCTGCCATCGTGTGTTCGGCCGCCTTCGCGCAAAAACATGGACTTGACCAGCGCGTCCGCATCAAGGCGCAGGCGATGACGACCGACAAGCCCGTCACCTTCGAGGCGCGCGACATGCGCGAGGTGGTCGGCTTCAGCATGGCCCGCGACGCTGCCCAGCAGGTGTACGAAGCTGCTGGCATCGGCCCTCAAGACATCGACGTGGTCGAGCTGCACGACTGCTTTGCGCAGAACGAACTGCTGAGCTACGAGGCACTGGGCCTGTGCCCCGTGGGCGGCGCCGAAAAGTTTGTCCACGACGGTGACAACACCTACGGCGGCAAGGTCGTCACCAATCCCTCAGGTGGCCTGCTGAGCAAAGGGCACCCCTTGGGCGCAACGGGCCTGGCGCAGTGCTTCGAGCTCACGCACCAGCTGCGCGGCACGGCCGAGCAACGCCAGGTGGATGGCGCGCGCCTTGCGCTGCAGCACAACCTGGGCTTGGGCGGCGCATGCGTCGTCACCCTGTACGAAAGAGCTTGAAACCGGAGTCCCGAAATGATTGACAAGAAATGGATCGGCCACATCCTGCCGGTCTCTGAAATGGCGCTTGATCGCAGCCGTCTGCGCTTCTTTGCCAAGGCCATTGGCGAGACCGCGCCCGAGTACACCGACGTGCAGGCCGCGCAATCGGCGGGCTACGCCGACCTGCCGGCTCCGCCCACCTTCCTCTTTGGCGCGGAACTCGATTCAGGCGTCACCGACGCGCTGTTGACCCTGCTGGACGTGCCCGTCGTCAAACTGCTGCACGGTGAGCAGAGCTTCACCTACCACCGCAGCGCCTGCGCGGGAGACACCATCACGGTGCGCTCCGAAATCGGTGACATCTACGACAAGAAAAATGGTGCCCTGGAATTCGTCGTCAAGACGTCGCGTGCCACCAACCAGATGAACGAACTCGTGGCCGAGATGCGCACGGTGCTCGTAGTCCGCCACTGACGGGAGAACGCCATGACATTCAAGATACCTACGTTCGCGCAGATCCAGGTCGGCGACACCCTGCCCGAGCTGCAACTGCCACCGGTTGACCGCACCACGCTGGCGCTGTTTGCAGGCGCTTCGGGCGACCACAACCCCATGCACATCGACATCGACGTGGCACGCCGCGCCGGCATGCCTGATGTGTTTGCCCAAGGCATGCTGGGCATGGCCTGGCTGGGCCGCGTGGTTACCGCGTGGGCGCCGCAAAGCCGGTTGCGCACATTCAATGCACGTTTTCAGGGCATCACGCACCTGGGCAACGCCATGCGCTGCAGCGGTCGCATCGTCGAGAAGCTCGAGCACAACGGCGAGCACTGCGTGCGCATCGAGCTCACCAGTGCCAACCAGTTTGGCCAAACCAAAATCGTCGGCGATGCCCTCGTGGCGCTGGCCTGAACCCACACAAGGAACCCCATGACAAAGAAACTCGAAGGCAAGGTCGCCCTCATCACCGGCTCGGGCCGCGGCATCGGCCGCTCCATCGCACTCAAGCTTGCCAGCGAAGGCGCGCATGTCGTCGTCAATGACCTCGACGAAGCCCCAGCGCAAGAAGTCGTCGCGGCCATCCGCGCTGCCGGTGGGCAGGCCGTGGCCTGCATTGGAAGCGTGACAGCGCCCGATTTTGCCGAGCGCTTCATCGGCACGGCGGTGAGCGAATTCAAGGGCCTGGACATCATCGTCAACAACGCTGGCTACACCTGGGACAACGTGGTGCAGAAGATGACCGACGAGCAGTGGTACGCCATGCTTGATGTGCACCTGACGGCGCCGTTTCGCATCCTGCGCGCCGCGCAGCCCGTCATCCGTGCGCTCTCCAAGCAGGAAAAGGAAGCCGGTAAGAGCGTGGTGCGCAAGGTCGTCAACATCTCGTCGGTGGCGGGCTTGTTCGGCAACGCTGGCCAGACCAATTACTCCACGGCCAAGGCCGGTATCGTCGGCATGACGCAGACGCTGGCCAAGGAATGGGGCCGCATGAACGTGACCGTGAACTGCGTGGCCTACGGCTTCATCAAGACGCGGTTGACGGTGAGCGCCGACAGCGACGCCACCGCCAACATCGACGGCCGCGAGATCAAGGTGGGTGTCAACCCCGACCTGATGGCGGCCATGGAGCGCATGATTCCCCTGGGTCGTGGCGGCACGCCCGACGAAGCAGCGGGGGCCGTGTACCTGCTGTGCATCCCCGAGTCCGACTATGTGAGCGGCCAGACGCTGATGTGCAGCGGTGGCCTGACAGGGATTTGATGCCATGAGCCTGCTGCCCCAACTGCATCGCCACGCCTGGATGGATGAAGGCATCGAGGCGTTCAGAGAACAGGCCAGGCGTTTCATCGCCAACGAGCTGGTGCCGCACCTGGACGGCTGGCGCCGCCAGGGGTTCATCCCGCGCGAGGTCTGGCGCCCGTTTGGCGAACTGGGGTTCCTGCTGCCTGAATTGCCGGAGGAATACGGCGGCGCAGGCGCCAACCTAGCCTACCAGCTGGTGGTGCAGGATGAACTCGCCCGCGCCGAAGTGCCCGCTAACACGGCCGTGCACACCATTGCCGCGCACTACATCCTGGACTACGGCACCGAGGAACAAAAGCAGCGCTGGCTGCCGGGCCTGGCCAGCGGTGAGCTCCTGGCCGGTATCGCGCTGACCGAGCCCGGCTGCGGCTCGGACCTCAAGGCCTTGCGCACCAAAGCCACCAAGAATAGCGATGGGTATGTGATCGACGGCGCCAAGACCTTCATCACCAACGGCTTTACCGCCAACTTGCTGGTGGTTGCCGTGCGCACCGGTGGTCCGGGCAGCAGCGGTGTCTCGCTGGTGGTGCTGGAGACCGAAAACCTGCCCGGCTTTCGTGTCGGCAGGCGGCTGGAGAAGCTGGGCCAGCATGCGTCGGACACCGCCGAGCTGTTTTTTGACGGCGTGCGCCTGAAAGCGGACCAGCTTCTGGGCGGGCAGGAAGGCCAGGGCTTTCGCCAACTGATGAGTCAGCTGCCCTACGAGCGCCTGCTCCTGGCCGTGCCCGCTGCGGCGGTGATCGAGCTGGCCGTCGAATTGACGGTGGAGTACACCAAAGGCCGCAAGGCGTTCGGTCAGAGCGTGTTCGACTTCCAGAACACCCGCTTCAAGCTCGCCGAATGCGCCACCCTGGCCCATGTGGTGCGCAGTTTCGTGAACGACTGCATCCAGCGCCTGCTCGATGGCACGTTGGACGACGAAGCCGCCTACATGGCCAAGTGGTGGTGCACCGAGCAGCAGGGCAAAGTGACCGACGAATGCCTTCAGCTCTTCGGCGGCTATGGCTACATGGCCGAGTACCCGATTGCCCGCCTGTATGCTGATGCCCGCATTCAGCGCATTTACGGAGGCACGACGGAAATCATGAAAGACTTGATTGCACGGAGACTGGGCACATGAGCGCGCCGCTGTCTTCCCCTCTCGCCGGCATCCGCGTCGTCGAATTCGAAGGCATTGGCCCCGGCCCGCTGGCCGCGCGCATGCTGGCCGATATGGGCGCTGAGGTCACGGTGATTGGGCGCCCGCAGCAGGGCGCTGTCGCGGCGCAACTCGGCGGCAGCGGTGACAACCCCTTGCGGCGCGGCAAAACCGTGGTGCTGCTCGACCTCAAGCAGGACGCCGCCCGTGCCGAGGCCCTGGCCCTGGTGGCCCAGGCTGATGCGCTGATCGAAGGCAACCGCCCCGGCGTGATGGAGCGCCTAAAGCTTGGCCCGGCCGAGTGCGCACAGGTCAATCCGCGCATCGTCTACGGCCGCATGACCGGCTGGGGCCAGAGCGGCCCGCTGGCGCAGGCGGCCGGGCACGACCTGAATTACGTGGCGCTGACCGGCATGCTCTCGCTCTCGGCGCACCGGGGCGAGCGGCCCATTGTGCCGCCCACGGTAGTGGGTGATGCGGGGGGCGCGCTGGGCTTGGCGTTTGGCATGGTCTGCGCCATTCTGGAAGCCAAAACCAGCGGCCAGGGCCGCGTGGTGGACGCCGCCATCGTCGACATCGTGGCCATGCTGGGCGGCATCGCGCAATGGATTCGCGGCAGCGGCCAGCTCGGCGGCGCGCAACCCAGCCCGTTCCACGATTCGCCGTTTTACGACGTCTACCGCTGCGCCGACGGCGGCTGCATCGCGCTGGGCGCGCTGGAGCCGCAGTTCTACGCGCTGCTGATGCAAAAGCTGGGGCTCGATGATGTGGACCGGGGGCGCCAGTTCGACCCGCGCACCTGGCCCGCCCTCAAAGACCGTCTGACCGCCCTCTTTGCCAGCCAGCCGCGCGCGCACTGGGACGCTTTGCTGGAAGGCACGGACGTGTGCTTTGCGCCGGTGCTGAGCGTGGCGCAGGCGGCCGAGCACCCGCACAACGTGGCCCGGGGCACCTATGTGCACACGGCGGGAGGGGGGCTGGACGTGGCGCCCGCGCCGCGCTTTCTGCCGCTCAATGGCAAGGCCGGATAGACAACGATGAAAACCGGCCTGCGCATCGTTCTGGGCCTGCTGGCGCTTCTGGTGCTGGCGACCGCCGCGGTGCTGGTGTGGTCCTGGGCCCCCGATCTGCCCGCCAGCGAGCTTGAACAGCGCTGGGCCCAACCACCGTCCACCTTCATCGAGGTCGAAGGCCTGCGCGTGCATCTGCGCGACGAAGGTCCGCGGGATGACCCCACGCCCATCGTGCTGATCCACGGCACTTCCGCCAGCCTCCACACCTGGGACGGCTGGACAGACGCGCTTCGCAACGACCGCCGCGTCATCCGCTTTGACCTGCCGGGCTTTGGCCTCACAGGCCCGAATGCCGCTCAGGATTATTCGATGGCGGTGTATGTGCACTTTGTGCTGGCGCTGCTCGATCAGTTGGGTGTGCAGCGCTTCGCTATGGGCGGCAATTCGCTCGGCGGCGAAGTGGCCTGGGCCACGGCGCACGCTGCGCCTCAGCGGGTGGACCGATTGATTCTGGTGGACGCTGCGGGCTACGCCTTCGAGTCCACCTCGGTGCCGCTCGCGTTTCGCGTGGCAGCCCTGCCGGGCCTGCGCGCGCTGATGGGCAATCTGCTGCCGCCCGGCATGGTGGAGAACTCGGTGCGCAACGTCTACGGCGATCCGAGCCGGGTGACGCCCCAACTGGTGCAGCGCTACAGCGACCTGGCCCGCCGCGCGGGCAACCGCCATGCGTTGACGGTGCGCATGGCCCAGCGCAATACGGGGCGCGAGCAGGACATTCGCGATCTGAAGTTGCCCACGCTTCTTCTGTGGGGCGCGCTCGACCGCTTGATTCCGCCCGTGAACGGCGAACGCTTTGCCAAGGATATTGCGGGCTCCAAGCTCGTTGTGTTCGAAGGCCTGGGCCATGTGCCGCAGGAAGAGGACCCGGCGGCGACGGTGGCGGTGGTGCAGCAGTTTTTGCGGCAGCCGTAGTTCTCGAATCACCATGCTTAGGCGCGCACGGTGTTTGCACGGCCGCCGCGGTCCTAAACTGTCTCCATGACTGCTTCTACCCGCTCAATGCAACGCGCTGAAAGGACTCTGCCATGAAGATCGCCGTGATGGGCGCGGGCGCCGTGGGCTGCTACTACGGCGGTATGCTGGCTCGCGCCGGGCATGAGGTGGTGTTGGTAGGGCGCGCGGCCCATGTGCAGGCGATGCGCGAGCACGGTCTGCGGCTGGACACCCTGCATTTTCAGGAGCACGTGCGGCTGCAGGCCGACACCGAGGCCGCTGCGGTGCGTGGCGCCCAGTGCGTGCTGTTTTGCGTCAAGTCGACCGACACCGAGAGCGCTGGCCGGTCCATGGTGCCCTATCTGGCCGACGGCGCCACCGTCCTGAGTCTGCAAAACGGCGTAGACAACGCCGAACGCTTGCAGGCGACGCTGCAGCGCCCTGTGCTGCCTGCAGTGGTTTATGTGGCGGCTGCGATGGCGGGGCCCGGGCATGTGCAGCACTTTGGTCGCGGTGAACTGGTGCTGGCCGCCTCACCGACCAGTGAGCAACTTGCGAATACTTTTGCTGCTGCGGGCATTCCGGTAGAGGTATCGGACAACGTGGCCGGCGCCCTCTGGGCCAAGCTGGTGCTGAACTGTGTCTACAACCCGCTGTCCGCCATCACCGGCCAGTCTTACGGCCAGATTGTCGATAGTCCCGGACTGGATGTGCCCCGGATGATGGACGACATCGTGCAGGAATGCCTGGCCGTGGCACATGCCAGCGGCATTGTTCTGCCCGATGGCACAGCCCAGGCGGTGCTGCCGCTTGCCGCCTCCATGCCAGGCCAGATATCGTCCACCGCGCAGGACCTGGCGCGGGGTCGGCACACCGAGATCGACCACATCAATGGATTCATCGTGCGCCGGGGCGAGGCCCTGGGCATCGCCACACCTGCCAATCGCCTGCTGCACATCCTGGTGCGTCTGCTGGAGAAGCGCCCGCTCGCACCTGGCGCCTGATGCGCCTGACGGCCTTAGGCCGACTACTTTGCGCCCCGGATCTTCAATCGGTGGGACAAGGCACAGGGTGATTGCAATCAGTCTTCAACCTGCGCGGTCTCCACAAACACCAGTTCGCAGGAGTTCGCGCCGGAGTCCGTGCGCGACAGCGAACTGGTCCAGCGCCAGCCGGTTGCGGCGGTGGCTTGCACCAGCTGCCCCGTGAGGCGAATGGAGGCGCCTTCGCGCGCTTTTCTCAATGTTTTCTCAACGGCGGCATTGGCTGGAATCAGGTGCATGTTGGCCGAGGATTCGACGATTTCCTGCACCGGAATCGGCGGCGCGTCGCGCCAGCGGTAGAAGTACCAGCGCCGCCCCTGGGTGATGTCCAGCTGGTGGACCACCGCCGGGTCGGCCATGCGCTTCCAGCCCAGCGCCAGGTCCACCGGCGCAAGCTCGGCTTCCTGGCCCAGGTAATAGTCTTCGCGCGAGAGCACTTTGGCGTCGATGGCAAAGCGTGCCAGCGGCTGGATTTGAAAGCCCTTGAATGCGAATGCCGGCTTGTCGGTGTGGCCCTGCACCGGAACTTGCAGGGCCGCCTGTGTCGCCAGCGCCGGAGCGCTGGCGTGCTGGGGCGAATAGCTGGTGCGGATCGACTCGATGGCGAAGAACGCCACCAGCATCACCACGCCGGCTTTGAGGACCGTCTTGAGCTGCATGGCAGCGCTCAGCGTTCAGTGCAATGTCGGGTGGGTGTCCAAGCTGAGCGCGCGCTCAATGGTGGTGGCCGTGGTCGCCGTGGACGTGGCGATGCTGGATTTCCTCGGCGCTCGCAGCGCGCACGCCGGTCACCTTGCAGCCAAACCGCAGCGCCTGGCCGGCCAGCGGGTGGTTGCCATCGAGATGCACCTCGGGGCCCTTGATCTTGACCACGTTGAACATCTGCGGCTGGCCGTCGGGGCCCTGGCCTTGCAGCTGGCCGCCCACCTTCACCCCGGGCGGGAATTCGGATTTCGGAATGCTGCGCACCAGCGATTCGTCGCGCGCGCCAAAGGCGTCTTCCACCGCCAGATCAAGCGTTGTCGAAAAGCCCACGGCCTGGCCGTCCAGCGCGGCTTCCACCTTGGGGAAGATGTTTTCGTAGCCGCCGTGCAGGTACGACAGATCGCCCTTGTCAAGCGGCTTGCCTGCGGGCGTGGTGAGCTGGTAGCTAAGGGTGACGGCGCTGTTTTTGGCGATATTCATTGGAGGCCTCGGAGTCGGATAGGAAGATGGCGCTGCACGCATCGCGCGGCGCCGCAATGGGCCAATTGTCCCCGACCGGAGCGTTGGGCGGGCAGCCTGACCTGCGACGCGCTGGTGTCAAGCAGCAGGAACATCTCGGAATGCTGGGCGAGCTGGCCGACCTTCACCCATTGCTCGCTCGGGTATCCCGTCTACTGCGAAATGGCTACAGGCAGTTGAACGTCCGTCCTACAGGGCCGGATCAACTTTTTAAGTAGATTTGCCTTATCGCTTGTTAGTCATCGTTATGGGTCTTGGCAGGCGAGAAACTGTGCGCACGGTTTCGTTTTCAGGTGCGCTGTAACTCCATTTCCTACAAGGCTCTTCATGAAATATTCAATACTCTTGGCCGGTGTGATTGCCACGCTTGGCTTGGCCGCTTGTGAAAAAAGCACGGTCAGTCCGGCAGCACCATCTCCTGTCGTGGTCGTTCCTGGCCCTGCAGGCCCGACCGGCGCCACGGGTGCTACGGGCAGCACAGGCTCGACGGTGGCGGTACCCGGCCCTACGGGTGCTACCGGCGCTACCGGTGCGACGGGTGACACAGGTTCCACCGGGTACACCGGCGCGACAGGTTCCACAGGCGCAACGGGCGCTCCCGGTTATGACGGCGAAAAAGGTGAGAAGGGGAAAACCGGCGGCGACACGGTGGTCATCGTTCCCGCTAAATAAAGGCCCTTGCTCCATCAGCCGACGCGATTGCGTCGGTTTTTTTTGGTGCGCCCAGCATGGGCGCGCACCTGCCGGCACTTTCCTGGCGTGCCTGAGCGGGCATCACGATGCGCCATCACGTTGCGCCGGGGACGGGTCACTGAGAGAGACGGCGGTTTCTCGGGCGCATGCGTGAACTGCCACTTTCGCGCTCCACCAACGGCCGAACGCTTAGGGTGTCGCACTTGACCGTGGAACCTCGTCCACGGCAGCACCCGGGTAGCGCGCAAATCGCCTGGCCTCGTTGCCGTGCACAGGGTCGCTTGTGTCCCAGGGCCAGCCGCCAAACTGGGTACGGCGGTAGTCCTGCATGGCCTGCATGATTTCCTGCTGCGTGTTCATCACAAACGGGCCGTACTGCGCCACGGGTTCCCCAATCGGCCGGCCTTGCAGCAGCAGGCATTCGGCGGTGTCGGAGCCAGTGTTCTGCAGTTCCCAGTTCTGCTCCGCGACCAGTTCCAGTGCGGCGTGGCTGGGCTGCTCGGCTGCGCCGATGCGCAGGCCCGTACCGGCGAAGAAGTACAGCATGCGCCGCGTGCCAGCGCCGGCTGCGGCAGGCAGCGTCCAGCGTGCGCCGGGTTCCAGCTTGAGCGTCCAGATGGCCACGTCGCTAGTCGCTTGCGCTGCCCAGGATTCGGGCGGTGGCGGCAGGGGGGCACCCGCACCGGGTAGCGCCCCGGCCACAACGGTCACGGTCGTTGCGCGGCCCGTGTCGTCGCGGTTCACCAGGCGCGGGATGCGCTCGTTCCACAGCATGGTGAAGTGCGGCGCCACCATCTTGTTGGCGGCTGGCAGGTTCAGCCAGATCTGAAAGAGTTCAAGCGGATTGGGCTGGGTGGTGTCCAGCAGTGGGAACATCTCGGAATGCTGAATGCCGCGCCCCGCCGTCACCCACTGCACATCGCCGCCGCCAAAGCGTGCGGCCGCGCCCAGCGAATCGGCGTGGTCGATCAGGCCCTTGCGCACCAGGGTCACAGTCTCAAAGCCGCGGTGCGGGTGGCCGGGAAAGCCCGGCACCACGTCGCCGTGGTACATGCTCCAGCCGTCCTTGCGGCTGAAGTCGCTACCAATTTGGCGGCCTTCGAGCGGCACCGCCGGGCCGCGCTCGGCGTTGCCGGCAGGGTAAGCGTCGTCGTGGTGGGCGCAAAACAGGAAAGGGTCCAGCGTGGGCCACAGCGGGCCGAGCGGCTGGTTTTGCAGGATGGGAGACACGGTGCCGGGGGCAGCAGGGAAAGACATGGCGAACTCCTGGTTGGGCGCCACCCATGCGCAGGTGGCCATGCTGCGCAGATGGGGCGCCCTGCGCGCAAGAAAAGACACGGCGCATGGAACGCTGCAATGCGCAGACCAGGACAGCACGGCGCAACGTGGGACGACACAGGCTGCGATATTTTATATAAAATAAGGCTCTGGCGCTTTATACATAAGCGTATGTAGCTATATAAATAAGAGCGCAATACGCTCAATGCACCAGCGGCGCGCCGCCCGGCGTGGCGGGGCGTGCTGCCGCTCGCCGCAGCGCAAAGCAGCCCAATGCCGCAGCCACCAGTGCCGCGAACGCCGCAGCAGCAAATGCCAGTCGGTAGCCGCCATGCAGCGCGTCGGTGAGCGCGCGGCCGCTTCCGAGCAAGACACCGGTGCGCGCATCGGCGAGGCTCGCGAGCACGGCCAGCCCCAGCGCCCCGCCCATCATGAAGGCGGTATTGACCACACCCGAGGCAAGCCCGGAATCTTCCGGGTTCACATCGCCCATCGCGGCGAGCAGCAATGGGTTGAGGGCGATACCCGCGCCCACTCCCAGCAGCACCATGCCCGGCAACACATGCGGGATGAACTGCCCCTGCACGGGTGCCAGGGCGAACAAGGCAAGGCCGAGAGCCGCCATCAACAGGCCCGCACCCAAGGTCGGGCGGATGCCAAAGCGCAGCACCACCCAGGCCGACAGCCCGAGCGAGCAAGCCGCCATGATGAGGTTCGAAGGCAGGAAGGCGAGCCCGACCTGCATAGGGCTGTAGCCGAGCACCCGCTGCAGGTACAAAGCCGACAGAAAGAACCATGCGAACATGGCGGCCGCCCAGAGCACGCCAATGGCGCTTGACAGCGACAAGTTGCGCAGACGCAGGAGCGCCAGAGGCACCAGCGGCGCGGGCACGCGCGCCTGCAGCCACACAAAGAGGGCCAACAACGCGGCTGCACTGGCCAGAAGCACCAGCGACTGGGCGGAGGTCCAGCCGACCTGGTTGCCGTTGACGATGGCGTATACCGCGAGCATCAGCGCAGTGGTTACCGTACCCGCCCCCGCGACGTCCAGCGGTTGCCCGTGGGCTTGGCCTGGAGTACCGGGCAGCATTGCGCGGCAGGCGAGGTAAATGGCGGCGCCGACCGGAATGTTCACCAGAAATACCCAATGCCAGCTGAGCAGGCTCGTCAGCACACCTCCCAGGAGCACTCCCACACTGCCGCCGCCCGCGCAGACAAAGCCGTACACGCCCATGGCGCGTGCGCGTTCCGTCGGCTCGGAAAACAACGTCATGATGAGCGACAACGCAACGGCCGACACCACCGCGCCGCCCACGCCCTGGAGCGCACGCGCGGCCACCAGCAGCGCCTGCGTTTGCGCCAGCCCGCAGGCCAGCGATGCCAACGTAAACCCCGCGATGCCAAGCAGGAACAGCCTGCGCTGGCCGTACAGATCGCCCAGGCGCCCACCCAGCAGAAGAAAGCCGCCGAAGGTCAGCATGTAGGCGTTGACCACCCAGACAAGCGAGGTCTCGGTAAAGCCCAAATCCGCGCGAATGCTGGGCAAGGCGACGTTGACGATGGTGGTGTCGAGCACGATCATCAACTCGCCCAGGCAGAGCAGGATGAGCGCTGTCCAGCGCTGACGGGAGGTGGCAACTTGCATGATGAAAATGAGGGGATTGAATGGCGACTCCCGGGGGGTGGAACGTGCGCTACTTCAGTGCATATGCGCGTGCAGAACAGGTCATCCTGATTTCACATATTGGTTCACCACCACGCCGCAAGAGAAGGACTTGGAAAATTCCAGTGACATCTTTTGATAGCTGTGGAGCGATTCGAATATGGCCATTCCGCTGCCCAGGGCAGTGGGGTTCACGAACAGATGGAATTCATCAATCAGCCCGTGTGCGATGAGAGCCGAAACGAAGCGTGCACCCCCATAGGCGATGATGTCCCTGCCTTGCTGTTTTTTGAGGCTTGTGACGCGGTCCACAAGGGGGTCGGCGGCCCATTCGGTGTGGGCCCATTCCGACTGGTGGAGCGTTCTGGAGAACACGATTTTCTGGGTGTCGGTGTACTTTTTCCCCGCTGCAAACTCCGGATGATCGGGCTGCGCAGCCACCGCGGCCCAATGGGGGATGAAGCCCTGCGCGAGCGTTCTGCCAAGGAGGATCGTGTCGACCGGCTCCGTGATGTCACTGACGTACTGCTTGAGTGCGTCGTCCCAATCCCACACCATCCAATCCATCTCCCCTTTCGGGCCGGCGATAAAACCGTCAATGGATATTTGCACCTGTAGCTTTAACTTTCGCATTCACACCTCAATGGAAAGAGTTTTCGGAGCCTCACGGCATTCCAGTCCGCTGTAAGGCATCGCGGTCGCCGTCCTCATTACGCCTTGCGGAGGTACGTGGCCTGCATGAACTGTGCCCAGCTGCCATCTGCTTGCAGCGCGAACGAGGTCAGCGTGCGCTCGTTCGCGCCCAACAAGGTGATGACGTCTCGGTAGCGCGCCGTGCCGCCATCGCCCGCACAGCTCGGACCTTCGGTCTCCAGTGTCAGCACCCTTCGCGCCGCGTCCAGCGAGCCGCGGTAGACAAACATGTGCGCCATCATGGAGCCGGCCCAGGTGCCGACGAAGGCGCCCTGGGCGGGGTCGTAGCCCAGCGTCATCAGCATGCGCGCGGGGCCACCGTCCGGCATGGCGGTCGTGCCTTCACAGACGATCCAGAGCTCACCAAGAGCGCGCACGTGCTCGGTGCCGCTGCTTTGCTCTGCGGGCTGGTCGGTGCCCATGTTGCAGGTGGAGGTGCTTGTCCAAGCGCCTAGCAACTGCTGCAGCCAGCGGTGCTCGTCTTGGGCGTGTGCGTCCATCATGAATGTCTCCTGAGAACAGAGGTAAAGAAGGGGTATCCGGCGGCGCGACCGTTGCGGTGTTGCACGGACACCAGGTCCACGCCGTCCAGCGACTTTGCCGCAGGCAACTGAAGAATGCGATGGATTCGGCGAGGTTCGCAACCGGAAGATGGATGAGTTGTTATGTACACATGAATACCACCTGTGCGTCGATGTTTGTGGCAGTCCTGTCGTTGATTGCAGCTCAGTCGCGCTCCGGCGCACCCAAGGGGAAATAGTGGCGGTAGGGCCGCCCGCCATCCACCGCCCGCGCGACCGATGGCCTGATCAGCAGGCGCTCCCGGTAGGCGCGCAGCAGGGGATAGGCGTCGGCGATGGGGTGCGTCCAGTCTGCATAGAACAGAGCAGGCGCCGCCGCGCAGTCCGCCAGCGTGAACTCGGCGGCGCTGGCGGTGGTCCGACCCGCCAGCTTCCCTTCCATCCACACATAGGCCAGCTCAAGCTTGTTGGCTGCCCACGCCAGTCCTTCCGCGCGCTTGGCCTCGTCGCCGGTCAAGGCTGCGTTCACGGCGTGTTGCACCGGCGCCATCACATGCAGGTCGAAAAAGCGATCCCGGAAGCGCACCTCCAATGCGGCCATCGGATCCGCAGGAAGCAGGTGCACGGGCCCCGGATGCACAAGCTGCAGGTACTCGATCACGATGCTGCTCTCCGCCACCATGTGCTCCCCATCCACCAGCACCGGAAACTTGGCAAGGGGCCAGCGACGCAACCACTCGGCGGCATGCTGCCCAGGATCGGCGGTGTCAAGATTGCGCAATTCGAAGGGCGTATCGTTTTCGTACAGCGCGATAAGCACCTTCTGCGTGTAGGACGAAAAGGGGTGACCGTAGAGAGCCAGCATGGAGGTGTCTGGCATGGCGAGGTGCGTCTCGTTGCTCATTGCGGCACCATCACCATCCACAGCACGCCAAAGCGGTCGGCCACCATGCCGAAGGCGGGTGAATAGAAAGTTTTGCTCATGGGCATTTGCACGCGCCCACCGTCCGCGAGCGCGTTGAAAAAACGCTCGGCTTCGCTTGGAGTGGTTGCGCTCAGCGTCAAGCCGAAGCCGCTGAAATTGGGGGTGCCCGACGCCATGCCGTCCGACGCCATCAGCGTCGTGTCGCCCACCTTGAACTCGGCGTGCATCACCTTGTCGCCTGGTGGCGTCGGACAGCCCGGAGTGGTTTGTGGGTCGGGGTTTTCGCTGTAGCGCATCAGCAAGCCGCGTTGGGCGCCGATGGCGGTTTCGTAGAAGGCCAAGGCCTCCTCGCAACGGCCTTCAAAGAATAGGTACGGTTGAATGGGACTGGGCACGGAGGGTCTCCTTGAATCAGTGTTGAAGGCGCAGCACGGCATTTGTGTACGGCGTACACAAATAGTCGCAGAGAAAATGGACGCTGTCTACAATCAAGCGTGTCCATGAGTGAAAAAAAGCGTAACCCGGCTCCCCGCAGTACCTACCGCCACGGCGATCTGCGCCGTGCGTTGCTTGACGCCGGAATTGCGCTGGCGCGCGATGGCGGCCCCACGGCGGTGGTGCTGCGCGAGGCCACACGGCGAGCGGGGGTGGCACCAAACGCCGCGTACCGACACTTCGCCAGCCGGGAAGCGTTGCTGGGTGCCGTGCGCGCCGAGGCGGTAGCGGCCGTGGCGCGTGCGATGGAAGCCGAATACCTGGCCGCGCCGACACAGGGCACTGCCGCAGAGCAGGCACATGCCCGAGTGCGCGCCGTCGGCCGGGGGTATTTGAACTTCGCGTTTACGCAAACCGGTCTGTTTCGCACCGCGTTTGGAGGCCCATTCAGCGTGGATCAGGAAGCCGCCAAGTCCGGCGCCACCGGGCACAACCCGTTTGGACACCTGAATGCCGCGCTGGATGCGCTCGTAGATGCAGGCGCACTGTCACCAGCACGCCGCGCTGGCGCGGAATACCTGGCGTGGTCCACCGTGCACGGCCTGGCGTTGTTGGCGCTGGACGGCCCGCTGCAAGCCGCACCCCAGCAAGTGCTGCATGCGCTGGGTGAGCGCCTGCTGGATATGGTGGAGCGCGGCCTGTAGCCTGCGTTCTCTCGCCGGTTGAAGACTGGAGCTACGGGAACACCCTCGTGCCAGCGTTTCCTAAAGTAGTTGACAACTAAATGATATGTACATAAATTAGATTCCTGTTCGCCGCGCGGTGGCGTTCGCCCTCAGGAGGTCTCTGAATGAAAATCGTGTGCATCGGCGGGGGACCTGCTGGCCTCTATTTCGCACTTCTGATGAAGCAGCAGAACCCCGCGCACGACATCACGGTGGTCGAACGCAACAAGCCGTACGACACTTTCGGTTGGGGCGTGGTGTTCTCAGACGCCACCATGGATAACATGCGCCAGTGGGACCCAGCGACCGCGGAGGAGATCGAGCAGGCCTTCAACCACTGGGACGATATCGAGCTGCGCTTCAAAAGCCGCAGAATCCGTTCCGGTGGTCATGGCTTTGTCGGCATTGGCCGCAAGAAGCTGCTCAACATCCTGCAGGCCCGCTGCGAGCAGCTGGGCGTCAAACTGGTGTTCGAGACCGATGCAGCGTCCGACGCCCACTATCCCGACGCAGACCTCATCATCGCCAGCGACGGCATCAATTCGCGCATTCGCACTTTGCACGCCGACGTGTTCCGCCCGGACATCGTCACCCGCCCCAACCGCTTCATCTGGCTGGGCACGAAGAAACTGTACGACGCGTTCACGTTCGACTTTCAGCGCACCGAGCACGGCTGGTTCCAGGCGCACATCTACAAGTTCGACGACCAGACGACGACTTTCATCGTCGAGTGCCCAGAGCATGTGTGGCTGGCGCATGGCCTCGACAAGGCCGACCAGGACCAGTCCATTGCCTTTTGCGAAAAAGTCTTTGCCGACACTTTGCAAGGCGAGTCCTTGATGACGAACGCGCGCCATTTGCGCGGCTCGGCCTGGCTCAATTTTCAGCGCGTGGTGTGCGAGCAATGGTGGATGCAGAACGCGCACGGCAGCCATGTCGTGCTGATGGGCGATGCGGTGCACACCGCGCACTTCGCCATTGGCTCGGGAACCAAGCTGGCCATTGAAGATGCCATCGAGCTGACACGCCAGTTTCAATTGCTCGGCGATGGCCCTGAGCACATTAAGGAGGTGTTGACCACCTACCAGGAAGCCCGCCGTGTCGAGACGCTGCGCCTGCAGAACGCGGCATGGAACGCCATGGAATGGTTCGAGGTCTGTGGCGAGCGCTATTGCGACCAGCTCGAACCTGAACAGTTCATGTACTCCATGCTGACCCGCAGCCAGCGCATCAGCCACGAAAACCTGCGTCTGCGCGACAGCGCCTGGCTCGAAGGCTACGAGCGTTGGCTCGCCGAGCGTGCCGGGGTGATCACCGCGCCCAACCAGAAGGCGCCGCCACCGATGTTCACGCCTTACACCCTGCGCGGCGTCACACTGAAAAACCGCATCGTGGTCTCGCCGATGGCCCAGTACTGCGCCGTGGACGGCGTGCCCGGCGACTATCACCTGGTGCACCTGGGTGCACGCGCCATGGGCGGCGCCGGTCTGGTGTTTGCCGAGATGACCTGCGTGAGCGCGGAAGGCCGCATTACCCCCGGTTGTCCTGGGCTGTACACCGACGAGCAAGCCCACGCTTTCGCCCGCATCGCCGACTGGATTCATGCCCACACCGATGCCAAATTTGGCATCCAGATTGGCCACGCTGGTGCCAAAGCCTCAACGCGCGTCGCTTGGGAGGGCGCTGACCAGCCACTTGCCGCAGGCAACTGGCCGCTCATATCCGCCTCGCCGCAGCAGTACCTCTCAGGGGTCAGCCAGGTTTCCCGTGCCATGACGCGTGCCGACATGGACGCGGTCAAGTCCCAGTTCGTGGCCGCAACACGCCGAGCCGACGCGGCGGGCGCCGACTGGCTGGAGCTGCACTGCGCGCACGGTTACCTGCTGTCGGGCTTCATTTCGCCGCTCACCAATCAGCGCGAAGACGAATACGGAGGCTCACTCGAAAGCCGGCTGCGCTACCCGCTGGAGGTGTTCGCTGCCGTGCGTGCGGCCTGGCCCCAGGGCAAACCTATTTCCGTGCGCATTTCGGCCAACGACTGGGTGGACGGCGGCATCACCCCGAGCGACGCGGTTGACATCGCCAAAGCCTTCAAGGCAGCCGGTGCGGACATGATGGATTGCTCCTCTGGCCAAGTGAGCAAACTGGAAAAGCCGGTCTATGGCCGCATGTTCCAGACCCCGTTCGCCGACCGTATCCGCCAGGAGGCCGGAATTCCGACGATTGCCGTGGGCGCGATCAGCGAGGCCGACCACGCCAACAGCATCCTGGCGGCCGGCCGCGCCGACCTGTGCGCCGTGGCGCGGCCGCACCTGGCCAACCCGGCCTGGACGCTCACCGAGGCGGCAAAGATCGGCTACACCCCCGTCGTGTGGCCCAAGCAATACCGTTCTGCCAAGGCGCAGATGGAGTCGCTCTTCGCGCGCGAGAAGGCTGCGCAGGCGCCAGCCGTGAAGGCTTAGGGCATCGGCATGACCCCCACGTTGAGCAACATCGCAGCACCGTCCGCCCCGCGCCATGCGCTGGTCACGGGCGGTGGGCAAGGCATCGGTGCAGCCATCGCCCATCTGCTGGTGCGCCGCGGCATGCGCGTCACAGTGCTCGGGCGCCGCCTGGCTACAGGGCAGGTGCTCGCCGCAGAACCACCTGATCTTCTCCACGCGGTCGCCGCGGATGTGGCGAATGCCTCTGAAGTGGCGGCGGCGTTTGCCGATGCAGTGGTGCGCTTTGGGCGCGTGGACGTGCTGGTCAACAACGCCGGCCAGGCCGAAAGCGCGCCCTTCCTCAAGATGGACGAAGTGCTCTGGCGCCGCATGCTGGACGTGAACCTCACCGGCACCATGCTGTGCACGCAGGCCGCGCTGCCCGGCATGCTGGAGGCCGGTTGGGGGCGCATCGTCAACGTCGCCAGCACGGCGGGCCAGGTCGGCTACGCCTACGTGTCTGCGTACTGCGCGGCCAAGCATGGCGTAGTGGGCATGACGCGTGCGCTCGCGCTGGAAGTCGCCAGCAAGGGCATCACCGTCAATGCAGTGTGTCCCGGCTACACCGACACCGAGATCGTGCGCGCCAGTATCGAGCGCGTGGTGGCAAAGACCGGCCGCAGCGAGCAGGAGGCGCGCGCCGCCTTTGTCCAGTCCAACCCACAAGGCCGGCTGGTGGCGCCGCAGGAGGTGGCCGACGCCGTGGCCTGGCTCTGCTCAGAAGGTGCAAGTGCCATCACCGGCCAGGCGCTGTCCGTGTCCGGTGGCGAAGTGATGTGAGCGCCATGACATGAAAAACCACACCAAACATTTTCAGCTCGTGGATGCGCTCGGTGACGAGCACATCGGCCTCGAAGCCCGCGCCCAGATCGAAGACCATCTGGACATGAAAATCTGGCTGCGCCTGCTGGCCTGCAGCACGCAGATCGAGCAGCAAATCCGGCGCCAGCTGCGGGCGCGCTTTGGCACCACGCTGCCGCGCTTCGACTATCTGGCCCAGCTTGCACGCCACCCGCAAGGCCTGCGCATGAACCTGCTGTCGCGCTACCTCATGGTGACCGGCGGCAATGTCACTGGTCTCACCGACCAGCTGGTGAAAGAAGCCTTGGTGGAGCGTACGCTGGACGCGGACGACCGCCGCTCCTACCTTGTCGTTCTCACCGAGAAAGGCCGCAGCGAGTTCGCCGCAATGGCCGTCGAGCATGAGCAGTGGTTGACCGACATGTTCGGCGGTTTGCCCCAGGCGAGCAAAGACGCGCTGTACGAACACCTGGGCCACCTGCGCGTGCACCTGGCCCATGGCCAGAGCGCCACCGAACCGCTCGCCCAGCAACCCAACCCATCTTCAAGAGAGACCGCGTCATGACCGAAACCCGCGTAGACCCCGCGCTGCTGGCCGGCAATCGAAAGCGACTGGCAGGCTACGAGGCCGGGCACTTCGTCTGGCAGGTGGAATCTGGCGTCGCCACGCTCACCCTCAACCGGCCGGAGCGCAAAAACCCGCTGACCTTCGACAGCTATGCCGAATTGCGCGACCTGTTTCACCAGCTCAAGTGGGCCGAAGACGTGCACGCCGTGGTGATCGTTGGTGCGGGAGACAACTTCTGCTCGGGTGGCGATGTGCACGAAATCATTGGCCCCTTGATCCAACTCAAAGCCCCCGAATTGCTGATGTTCACCCGCATGACGGGGGAGCTGGTCAAGACCATGCGCGCCTGTCCGCAGCCCATCGTCGCCGCTGTGGATGGCGTGTGTGCCGGCGCCGGAGCCATCATGGCCATGGCCAGCGATATGCGGCTCGGAACTGCGCGCAGCAAGACCGCCTTTCTTTTCAACCGCGTCGGCTTGGCCGGTTGCGATATGGGCGCCTGCGCCATGCTGCCGCGCATCGTCGGCCAGGGGCGCGCCAGCGACCTGCTCTACACCGGCCGCAGTCTTGGCGGCGAGGAGGGCGAGCGCTGGGGCTGGTTCAACCGTTTGTGCGAGCCCGCTGCCCTACTGGCCGAAGCACAGGCACTCGCCAGGCAGATTGCCGAAGGACCCACGTTTGCCAACGGAATTACCAAGACCATGCTGCACCAGGAATGGGCCATGACGCTGGAGCAGGCCATCGAGGCCGAAGCGCAGGCGCAGGCGCTGTGCATGCTGACCGAAGACTTTGCCCGTGCCTACCGCGCCTTTGCCGCCAAGCAAAAGCCAAGCTTCGAGGGCAACTGATATGGCCGACACCCGCTACCTGGACTGGCCCTTTTTCGAGCCGCGCCACGCTGAGCTGGCGCGAACGCTGGACGACTGGGCGGGCCGCCATATTGCAGACACGCACGGCGCCGATGTGGACGCCGAGTGCCGTCGCCTCGTCAAGACCTTGGGCGCCGGCGGCTGGCTGCGCCACGCGGTGGGTGGCAAGGCCCATGGTGGCGCGCAGGAGGCCATCGACACCCGTGCCATCTGTCTGATTCGTGAAACGCTGGCTCGCCATTCGGGTTTGGCCGATTTCGCGTTTGCCATGCAGGGTCTGGGCTCTGGAGCCATTTCATTGACCGGCACGCAAGAGCAGCAGCAAAAGTACTTGCCGCGCGTCGCCGCTGGCGAAGCCATCAGCGCGTTCGCCTTGTCGGAAACCGAAGCGGGATCCGACGTGGCCGCGATGGCCTGCACCGCCCGAGCCGACGGCGACCACTATGTGCTGGACGGTGAAAAGACCTGGATCTCCAACGGTGGCATTGCCGACTTCTATGTGGTCTTTGCGCGCACCGGCGAAGCAGCCGGCGCGAGAGGTATCAGCGCCTTCATCGTCGACGCCGACACCCCCGGTTTTGAGGTCGCCGAGCGCATCGACCTGATCGCGCCGCACCCGCTCGCGCGCCTGCGCTTCACCCACTGCCGCATTCCCGCCAGCCAGCGCGTTGGTGCGGCAGGGGAGGGCTTCAAGGTGGCGATGCGCACGCTTGATGTGTTCCGCACCTCGGTAGCAGCCGCATCCCTGGGCTTTGCGCGCAGAGCCTTTGACGAAGCCTTGCAGCGCGCTACCACCCGCAAGATGTTTGGCGGCGTGCTGGCCGACTTTCAGTTGACACAGGCCAAGCTGGCGCAAATGGCCACCGCCATCGACAGCGCCGCCCTGCTGACCTATCGCGCGGCCTGGCTGCGCGACCAGGGGCACAACGTCACGCGCGAAGCCGCAATGGCCAAGATGACCGCGACCGAGAACGCCCAGCAGGTGATCGACGCGGCCGTGCAGATGTTTGGCGGCCTGGGCGTGGTCAGTGGTCAGCCGGTGGAGCGCCTGTACCGCGAGATTCGCGCGCTGCGCATCTACGAAGGCGCGACCGAAGTGCAGCAGCTCATCATTGCGCGCGACCTGCTGCGCAGCGCCGAGCCGGCCAAGGTGTGACTGCCCCACCGGAACGAGACAGAGGAGCCAAGACCATGCCCCCCAGCGCCCACGTCGACACCTTCGCTGCCGAGCACCTGCCCCCTGCCGACCAGCAGCCAGAGTTCCATTTCGACCTGCCTGGGCTGCAGTTCCCTGACCGGCTGAACTGCGCCACCGAACTGCTCGACCGCCACATCGCCGAAGGGCGCGGCGACCGCCTGTGCCTGCGCGCGCCGGGTGTCCGCTGGACCTATGCGGAGCTGCAAGACCGGGCCAACCGCATTGCGAATGTGCTGGTGCATGAGCTGGGCGTGGTGCCCGGCAACCGGGTGCTGCTGCGCGCGCCCAACAACCCCATGCTGGTGGCCTGCTGGTTCGCGGTGATGAAAGCCGGCGCCATCGCCGTCACTACCATGCCGCTGCTGCGCGCCAAGGAACTCAAGGCGATTGTCGAGATCGGGCGCGTCACCCATGCGTTGTGCGATGCCGCGTTGACCGAAGAGCTGCACCTGACGGCCGCTGCTTGTCCGCAGCTTGCCCACATCCGCTGCTTCGGCGCGGGCGGCGAGGACTGCCTGGAGGCTGCGATGGCGCGCCAGTCTCCCCAGTTCCGCACCGTGGACACGGCGGCGACGGACACCTGCCTGTTCGCCTTCACCTCGGGCACGACCGGCATCCCCAAGGCCACCATGCACTTCCACCGCGACGTGATGGCCATCTGCGCCAGCTGGCCGCCGCATGTCCTCAAAGCGACGCCGGACGACGTGTTCATCGGCAGCCCGCCGCTGGCCTTCACCTTTGGTCTGGGCGGCCTGGTGCTGTTTCCCATGGCGATCGGGGCTTCCACCGTGCTGCTGGAGAAGGCCGGCCCACCGCAACTGCTGCAAGCCATTGCCGAATATGGCGCCACGGTGCTGTTCACCGCGCCCACCTCGTACCGCGCATTGGCGGCCCACGGCGAAGCGCTGCGGCGCACACCGCTGCGCAAATGCGTCTCCGCGGGTGAAGCCCTGCCGGCGGCCACGCGTGCGCTGTGGAAAGAGGCGACCGGCATCGAGCTGATCGACGGCATCGGCGCCACCGAGCTGCTGCACATCTTCATCTCGCACGACGAAGCCCATGCGCGGCCGGGCGCCACCGGCACGCCCGTGCCCGGCTACCGCGCCCGCGTGGTGGACGATCTGGGCAACGAGGTGGCGCCCGGCACCGTGGGCAAGCTCGCCGTGCAAGGTCCCACGGGCTGCCGCTATCTCAACGACGAGCGTCAGCGCAAATACGTGCAAAACGGCTGGAACCTGACCGGCGACGCCTACCTGATGGACGCCGACGGCTATTTTTTCTACCAGGCACGCACCGACGACATGATTATTTCGTCGGGCTACAACATCGCCGCACCCGAAGTGGAAGAGACGCTGATGCAGCACCCTTCGGTGGCCGAGTGCGCCGTGGTGGGCGTTCCTGACGCCGAGCGCGGGCAGATCGTCAAGGCCTTTGTGGTGCTGCGCGCCGATGCTTCTGGCGACGAAGACATGGCGCGTGCGCTGCAGGACTTCGTCAAACAGCATGCAGCGCCCTACAAGTACCCGCGCGCCATTGCTTTCACCGATAAGCTTCCGCGCACGCAGACCGGCAAGCTCCAGCGCTTCAAGCTGCATGAACCCCTGTAACCCAACGGCGCAGACCGTCCAGAGCGCCAATACTTTGAAGGAGACAACACCATGACCGCATCTTCGCGCCTCGGCGCCCTCAGCCTGGTGGCCGCCGCCGCCCTTTTGGCCGCATCGGCCCAAGCAGCAGACCACGTCAAGGTGGGGCTGATGAGCACGCTCTCAGGCCCCGGAGCCGGCCTGGGCGTCGACATCCGCGACGGCTTCCAACTCGCCATGAAGCACAACGGCGGCAAGCTCGGTACCCTGCCCGCCGAAGTCATCGTGGTGGACGATCAGATGAGCCCCGACGCTGCCAAACAAACCGCCGAGCGCCTCATCAAACGCGACAACGTCGATTTCATGACCGGCGTGGTGTTCTCCAACATCATGCTGGCCGTGGCGCCCGCAGTGTTTCAGTCCAAAACCTTTTACCTGAGCGCCAATGCCGGCCCTTCGCAGCTCGCCGGAGCCCAGTGCAACCCCTACTTCTTTAGCGTCTCGTATCAGAACGACAACATGCACGAAGCCGTAGGCAAGGTGGTGAACGACAAGGGCTTCAAGAAGGTCGCCCTGCTCGCCCCCAACTACCCGGCCGGCAAGGATGCGCTGGCCGGCTTCAAGCGCTACTACAAGGGCGAAATCGTGCAGGAGGTCTACACGCCGCTCAGCCAGCTCGACTACGGCGCCGAACTGTCCAACCTGCGCGCGTCGGGGGCCGATGCGGTCTACATTTTCCTGCCCGGCGGCCTGGGTATCAACTTCATCAAGCAGTTTGTGGGCGCCGGTCTTTCCAAGGACATGACGCTGTTCGGCCCCGGTTTTTCGGCCGATGAGGACGTGATCCGCGCCGTGGGAGAACCCATGCTGGGCATGTTCAACAGCTCGCAATGGGGCCACGACATGGACAACGTGGCCAACAAGCGTTTCGTCGCCGACTTCCAGAAGGAATACGGCCGCCTGCCCACGCTGTACGCGGCGCAAGGCTACGACGCCGCGCAGCTCATGAACGCTGCGGTGCGCGATGTGAAGGGCAAGATCGAGGACAAGCAGGCGGTGCGCAAAGCCCTCAAGGCCGCCAAGTTCGACTCGGTGCGCGGCAACTTCAAGTTCAATACCAACCAGTTTCCCATTCAGGACTACTACCTGCGTGTGATCGGCAAGGACAGCCAGGGCCGCATCACCAACAAGACGCTTTCGACCATCTTCAAGGACCACGGCGACGCGTATTCTGAGCAATGCAAGATGCCCTCTTGAGGACTAGAGCTAAGCAATCGCCATGACGGGCATCTTGATTCTTGAACAAATGCTCAACGGCCTGCAGTTCGGCCTGATGCTGTTCCTGCTGGCCGCAGGGCTCACGCTGGTGTTCGGCATCATGGACATGATCAACCTGGCGCACGGTTCGCTCTACATGGTGGGCGCCTACCTGATCGCCACCATCGCAGCCGCATCAGGCTCGTTCTGGCTGGGGCTTGGCGGCGGCATTCTCGCCACCGCTGCGGTTGGCGTGCTGCTCGAAGTCACGGTGCTGCGCCGGCTCTACCAGCGCGACCACCTGGCGCAGGTATTGGGCACCTTTGCCATCCTGCTCATGGCCAACGAGGGCGTGCGCATGGTCTGGGGCTCCCAGCCGCTGCAGCTCAATCCGCCGGCTGCGCTGGCGGGGCCGGTGGAGTTGCTGCCGGGCTTTGTTTATCCGGCGTTTCGACTTTTCATCATTGGTGTGGGGCTTGCCGTAGCGCTGCTGCTGTATTTGCTGGTGACGCACACGCGTGTTGGCATGCAGGTGCGTGCCGGGGCGTCGAACCGCGAAATGGCGCTGGCCATGGGGACCAACGTGCGCCGGTTGTTCACAGCGCTGTTTGCCTTGGGCGCCGCGCTGTGTGCCGTAGCAGGCGGCATGCTGGGGCCGCTGCTTGCGGTGCAGGTGGGCATGGGCGAGAGCATTCTGATTCTGGCCTTCGTGGTCATCGTCATCGGCGGCATTGGCTCGATCCGTGGCGCTTTGCTGGGCGCCTTGCTCGTCGGCGTGGTGGACACCGCCGGCCGCACGCTCATTCCGCTGCTGTTCGGCCACCTCATGGGGCCGGCGGCGGCGTCCAATGCGGGACCGGCAGTGGCCTCCATCCTGATTTATGTGCTCATGGCCGCCGTCCTTTTTTGGAAACCGCAGGGCTTGTTCCCTGCCCATGGCTGATGCCTTCCCCCATGCAACCCATCGAACGCGTGCGCGCTCCCAGCATCCTCGACCACGGCCTGCACCTGCGCTGGAGCCTTCCGCTGCTGGTGTTGCTGGCCCTGTTTCCCGCCATTGCGCATGGTCTGGGCGAAGACTTCTACGTTGGCGTGGCAAGTCGCGTGCTGATCTTTGCCCTGGCAGCCACCAGCCTGAATCTGATCCTGGGCTTTGGCGGCATGGTGAGTTTTGGCCACGCTGCCTTCGTCGGCATTGGCGCCTACACCGTGGGCATCCTGATGCAAAGCGGCATCGCCTCGGCCTGGGTGGCGTGGCCGGCAGCGTTCGTGCTCGGCGGCCTGTTTGCTTGTGTAATTGGACTCATCAGCCTGCGCACGCAGGGCGTGTACTTCATCATGATCACGCTGGCCTTCGCGCAGATGCTGTACTACCTGATGGTGTCGCTGAAAAACTATGGCGGCGAGGATGGCATGTCGCTGTTCACGCGCTCCGAACTGGGTCTGGGGCTGGACCTGTCGAGCGATACGCAGTTCTATTTCGTCGTGCTGGTGCTTTTTGTGCTGGCGTTCCTGGCCATACAGCGCCTGCTGAATGCGCGCTTTGGCCATGTGCTGCAAGGTATTCGCGAGAACGAAGTGCGCATGGCGGCGTTGGGCTTTCCGGTGTTTCGCTACAAGCTCGTTGCTTTCACGCTGGCCGGTGCGGTGGCTGGGCTGGCCGGGGCGCTGCTGGCCAACCAGGGCAGCTACGTCAGCCCCTCTCTCATGCAGTGGAGCCAGTCGGGCATGCTGCTGGTGATGGTCATTCTGGGCGGGGTGGGCCATCTGTTTGGCGGCCTGGCTGGGGCGGCGGCCTTTTTGCTGATCGAAGAGGTGCTGGTCAGCTACACCATTTACTGGCAAATGGGCCTGGGCGCCGTGCTGCTGGCAGTGGTGCTGCTGGCACCCAACGGCCTGATGAGCCTGCGCTCCGGCAAGAAGGAGCGGGCATGAGTACCGTGGCGCTGCTGCGCGTCGAGCACCTCGTCAAGCGCTTTGGCGGCCTCGCGGCCACGGACGACGCGAGTTTGAGCGTGGAAGACGGCGAAATCCACGCGCTGATCGGCCCCAACGGCGCCGGCAAAACCACGCTGATCCACCAGCTCTCGGGCGCGCTGGAGCCGACCAGCGGAACGATCTGGTTTGGCGGCCAAAACATCACCGGCCTGCCCATGCACACGCGCGTGCACCTGGGGCTCGTGCGCTCGTACCAGATCACCAGCGTCTTTAAACGTCTTTCCGTACTCGACAACCTGGCGCTGGCGGTGCAGGCCAAAAGCGGCAGCAGCCTGCGTTTTTGGCAGCCGGCGCGCAGCGAGCGCGCGCGCTACGACGCCGCAACGGCCGTGGCCGAGCGCGTCGGGCTGGGCCCGCAACTGGACCGCCTGGCGGGCGCGCTCTCGCACGGCGAGCAGCGCCAGCTTGAAGTGGGACTGGCGCTGGCCTTGCGACCCCAACTGCTGCTGCTCGACGAACCCATGGCCGGCATGGGGCCGGACGAATCCGAGCGTATGGTGGCGCTGCTGCAAAGCCTGCGCGGCGAAGCCACCATGCTGCTGGTAGAGCACGACATGGACGCGGTGTTTCGCCTGGCCGACCGCATCTCCACGCTGGTGTTTGGCCGCGTCATCGCGACCGGCACGCCGGCCGAGATCCGCGAGAACGCCGACGTGCGCCGCGCTTACCTCGGTGACGAAGCGGAGATGGGCGCATGACAGCCTTGCTGGAAATCGAGTCGCTGGAGACCGCTTACGGCACCAGTCAGGTGCTGTTCGGCGTCTCGTTGGCCATTGCCCAGGGCGAAGTCGCCACGCTGCTGGGCCGCAACGGCATGGGAAAAACCACCACGGTGCGCTCGCTGCTGGGCCTGACGCGTGCGCGAGGCGGCACGGTGCGCTTTCGCGGCGAGCGCATCGAGGCGCTGGCGCCGGACCGCATTGCCCGCATGGGCCTGGCCGTGGTGCCAGAAGGGCGACAGATTTTCCCCAACCTGTCGGTCAGCGAGAACCTGCGCGCCTTCGGCGCCAACCGCAACGCCAGCCGCGAGCCCTGGACGCTGGAGCGCGTCTATGCCCTGTTCCCGCGCCTGGCCGAGCGCTCGCGCAACATGGGCAACCAGCTTTCGGGGGGCGAGCAGCAGATGCTGGCGATTGGCCGCGCGCTCATGACCAACCCCCACCTGCTGGTGCTGGACGAGGCCACCGAGGGGCTGGCCCCGCTGATTCGCGAGGAAATCTGGCGCTGTCTAGCAACCCTGCGCGCGCAGGGCCAAACCATTCTGGTCATCGACAAATACGTGCAGCGCCTGGTGCGCCTGGCCGACCGCCACACCATCATCGAGCGCGGACAGGTAGTCTGGCAGGGCGATTCGGAGCAGTTGGGCGCTGATCCCTCGCTGTGGCAGCGCTATATAGGGGTTTGAAAGTGAGCGAAGCGAATTCAAGTTCTGAAACCTCCCGCTTCGAGCGTGCGCTGCGCGTTCGTTTCGCGCATTGCGATCCGGCTGGCATCGTCTTTTTCCCGCAGTACCTGGTGATGTTCAACGGTCTGGTGGAAGACTGGTTCACCGAGGGCCTGGGCGTGTCCTATGCCGAGCTGCTCGGCCCGCGCCGTGTCGGCCTGCCCATCGTGCGGCTCGAATGCGACTTTTCTGCCATCAGCCGCATGGGCGACGACGTGGTGCTGGGGCTGTCGATCGCGCGCCTGGGCCGCAGTTCGCTCACGCTTGAACTGGACTGCAGGGCCGGCGGCCAACTGCGCGTGGCGTCGCGCCAGGTGCTGGTGGCCACCAGCCTGGACACGCACCGGCCCATCGCTTTTCCGCCCGACGTGCGCGACGCGCTTGCAGCTTTCGCCCCCCTTCCCTGAACCGAGGAGCCTCGACATGCAAATTCTTCTTCCCCCCGGCTGGCCGCGCCCCAAGGGCTATTCCAACGGCGTCTCGGTCCGTGGCCGCATGGTCTTCGTGGCCGGAATGATTGGGTGGGACGCGCAAGGCGAATTTCATACCGACGACCTGGCAGGTCAGGTGCGCCAGGCGCTGACCAACGTGGTGGCCGTGCTCAAGGAAGCCGATGCCCTGCCCGAGCACATCGTGCGCATGAACTGGTACGTCACCGACAAGCGCGAGTACGTGGCGGCCTACCCCGAGATCGGCAAGGCGTTTCGCGAACTCATCGGCAGCTTCAACGCCACGATGATGGCGGTGGAGGTGGCGGCACTGATCGAAGACCGTGCCAAGGTGGAGATCGAGGTGACGGCGGTGGTGCCGGATTGAGTCTTCACCCGGGGGGATGAAAAAACCAAGAAAAATGGCCTCCAGCGCTTATCCAGCAAGGGCTGACAGCTATCAATTCTGAATATTCAGGCCGCGCCGCACAAAGGCGATCGACAGCCCCTGATCCGTCACCGCAATCGCCCCCGGCTGCAGGCCCAGGCCATCCAGCAAGGCAAGGTCCTTTTCTTCCAGCCGGTGCAGCACCACCTCCCCCAGTGCGCGTCGCGCCAGCCGTGGTGCCCAGGCCTGCAGCAAGGCGGCCGCGGCAGGCTCCAGCCCTTCCATTTCCAAGCTGTGAAAAACGATGTCGTGGGCGCGCAGCGTGCGGTCTTTCGGTTCGTAGCGCAGGCCAAATTCCACTTCCAGCACGCCTTCGCGGGGCATGCCCACGGCAGGCCCGCTGAGCACGGCGGGCACCCGCGCGCGCAGGCGGTTGGCTTCGGGCCGCAGCGCCAGTGCGGGGGCGTTCAGTTCCAGCGTCGCGAGCCCGGCGAGCGGAAAACGGCGCGGAAAGCGCTCGCTCAGCATGGCCAGCAATTCCGCCAGCGACACCGTGTAGCCCGAAATCCCCATGCCCGCACCGGCAGGGCGCAGCCCGGTCATCACCAGCACCGTCGCGGCCCCGGCCTGCATGAGCCAGCGCCGCCGGGCCAAGCCCATGGGCCCGTCTGGGGGCGCGTGACGCATTGCGGACTTCAGCGCCCCACCACGGCCCAGCCGGCGCGCTGGTCGCTTTTGTCGTTGGTGTACTCCCAGGCGGTGCCGCAGCGCTCGCAGACGTGGCGCGTCACGGTCACCACGTGGTCGCCGTGCTCTTCGCGGCGGTGGCCGCCTTGCACCAGCTCGGCGTGGCCGGGCGCACGGCGCCAGTTGCGCTGGATGCCGGCGCAGGCATCGCACAGCTCCATCTTCTTGAGTTCGCTCTCGCGGGCGGGGTCTTTGCCGGGCGTCATAGGGGTCTTTCTCTGGGTGGGCGGGAGCAGGGTGGCGGGATGGCACTGTACGCCAGAGCGCAGCAGGCGGCAGGAATATGAATGAAAATGCTGCCTGGCGCTTATCCAATAAGCGTATATAGCTATATTTTGAGGAGCATTATGGCAACGCTCGACAAGCTGCAGCCAGCCGACATCGACTTCAGCGCCGATTCAAGCGAGGTCGCGCGGCGCTTGATTGGCGTGACGCTGCTGGTCGATGGTGTCGGTGGCCGCATTGTCGAAACCGAAGCCTATGACCAGCAAGACCCGGCCTCGCACACCTACACCGGCCCCTCGGCGCGCAACGCCGCCATGTTCGGGCCGCCTGGGCATGTCTATGTGTACCGCTCCTACGGCCTGCACTGGTGCATGAACCTGGTCTGCCGTGAGGCCGGCCATGGCGCGGGCGTGCTGCTGCGTGCGCTTGAACCCACGCAGGGGCTGGAGGTGATGCGTGCGCGCCGCGGCCTGCAAGACCCACGCCTGCTCTGCGCCGGCCCCGGGCGCCTGGCGCAGGCGCTGGGCGTGGACCATGGCTGGAACCATCGCCCCGTGCAGCCGCCGACCTTCGCCTTGTTGTGGGATGGGCAACCGGCGGACGTGCTGGCCGGGCCGCGCATCGGCATCAGCAAGGCGGCGGAAACACCCTGGCGCTTTGGTGAACGTGGTTCGCGCTATTTGAGCCGGGGCTTTGGGCGCGCAGCTTTGTGAGTGCGCTCGCAGGCCTATGGCAGCTGAACGGCCGGGGCCGCGCACAGCGCCTGCAAGTGCAGGTGCGGCTCACAGGTGGGATCCGCCGGCAACTGGTGCTTGGCCCGCTGGTAGTGGTGGGTGAATACGTCGAGCCAGGCCGCCAGCACCGCCGCGGCCTGCGCTTCGCCGGCAAGCGCCAGGCATAGCGCTGCGACTTCCGAGGTGCAGAAATGCTCGCTGCGTGTCGAGCGGCGCAGCTGGTAGCGCGAGGCGTGATCGGCCTGCAGGCTGAGCACCGGCAGCGCATCCAGGTACGGGCTTTTGCGAAACATGCGCCGCGCCTCGGGCCAGGTGGCGTCGAGCAGGACGAAGAGCGGGCGCCGAGCAAGCGGGCGCCGAGCCTGTGTGCCGTCGCCAGCCTGGGGCGGTTGCAGTACCTGCCTCACCACCCGCTCAGGCGCTACGAATTCGCCTGGGAACACCACAAAGGGCTGCCACTGCGGGTCGGCCAGCAGCGCCAGCAAGGCGGGGTCCACCTCGGTGCGCGCCCAGCCGAAGGCAAAGGTGTCGGCCACCACGTCGGCAATCAGCCAGCCGGTGTTGCTGGGTTTGAGCGGTTCGATGTCCGCCATCAGCAGGCAGACGCCGGCGCGCGTCGGCGTCTGCGGGCGCAGCGCGCACAGGCAGTGGCTGGGCACCAGGCGGCAGCCGGGGCAGCGCTCGCCCTTGGGGCCGCCGCGCGCCAGAAACGGCTTGGCGCTGCGCGCCAGGCGTGCCGCGCGCAGGCGTGCAACCGCGTGGGGTGGGCGCGACTCGGTGACAAGGACAGAGAACTCTTCCGTCACTGCGCTGTGATCCCTTGTGCTGCGCGCGACCCACGACGCATGCAATGGGCGAAGCACAGGTCAGCTGCCATCGTGCAAGGGCCGCCCCGCCGCACGGATGGCGTCCCCCCTTGCGCAGCGCGCAGCGATGCGATGGGGGAAGGAGCGCAGCGACACAGGGGGAGCTTCACTTCAAACTCTCCAGCGCAAACAGCGGCACTTCGGCCTGGCGGCTCAGCCACAGGCCGCCGCCCACGGCGGTGTAGTGGCTCTCCAGCCCGCGCCGGTACAGCGCGGCGCGGTGGCGGAACATGCGCGGGTCGGTCAGGTCCTCGTCCAGGATGTCCTGCTCCCAGTCCTCGCGCGAAACGGCTTCGAGGTACAGCGCGCCGTGCGAGAGCTGCCCCAGGGTGTGCATGGCGCGCTTCAAATCGGGTGCGTCCAGGTAGGGCAGCACGCCCTGGCAGACCACCAGGTCGTACGGCGCGCTGGCGCGGTAGTCGACCACCGAGCCGCGCTCCCAGCCAAAGCGCTCGCACAGGTAGGGGCTGAACTCGACGCCGTGGTACGAGGCGTGCGGGAAATGCCGTGCAACCACATCCCGCCACAGCCCGATGCCGCAGCCCATGTCCAGCACCCGGTGCACCGGCACGCGCAGGTACTGCAGGTAGCTGCAGACGAAAGCGCCCAGGCGCTCGACGTGGCCGGGGTCGACGACGCTGGTTTTCTTGTCGAAATAGAAGCGCTGGTAATACGCTTCGTCAAACACCTCGGCCTGGGCAGACTTCACGTGCGCGCCGCGCCGGCTTCGGGTTTGGGCGGGCGGTGCAGCGCGCAGATCTTGTTGCCATCGGGGTCGCGCAGGTAGGCCAGGTACAGCCGGCCCATCTCGCCTTCGCGAAAACCGGGCGGGTCTTCGCAGGTCGTTCCGCCGTTGGCCAGGCCGGCCGCATGGAACGCCGCGCCCTGCTCGGGCGAATCCACAGTGAAGCCGATGGTGCTGCCATTGCCGTGGCAGGCCGATTCGCCGTTGATGGGCGTGGTGATGCCGAACGTGCCCGAGCGGCTGCGGTAGAAATAGCGCTTCCGGTTGGCCACGCCAGGGCCGATGCCCAGGGTGCCGAGCACCGCGTCGTAGAACTGCCTGGATGCCTCAAGATCGTTCACACCCACCATCACATGACTGAACATCGTTGTCTCCTGTCTGGCTCCCGCGAAGGGAGAGGGATTAAAAAAAACCAGGTGCCGACACAGCCCTTGCTGGCTGGCGGCGCGCCGGGGGATCGTAAACAGGTTCGCAGCGGCGTGCAGGGCGGCGTATTTATTATTGAAATAGGCCGTTAGCGCAGGTGCATATTCAGAAGTTTGCTATCGATACAGAAGCAAGCGCCCAAAACCGTTCTACCTCGCCGCCGTCGCCATGCGCAGCCGGCGCGCCGCGTCTTCGTCCCGGGCGTCGTCGATCTCGCGCAGCACGGCCTGCATGTCCACATTGGCATGGCTGCGCTCGAAGCGGCCGGTGAGCGGCGTCTCGTTGCTGAGCATGCCGTTTTGGTACAGGCTCCAGATTTCGGCGCCGTACTCGGTCTTCAGCAGTGCCGGCGCAAACTGGCCAAAGAAGTTGCGCAGGTTGGCCACGTCGCGCAGCAGCATGCGCTGCGCGTGGTTGTTGCCGGCCGCGTCCACCGCCTGCGGCAGGTCGATGATGACGGGGAAGTTCACGCCATCGGGCGCACCCTCCACCTCGCCATGCGCCAGCAGGATGTTGAACTCCGACAAATCCCCATGCACCACCCCCGCGCACAGCATGCGCACCACCTCGGCAATCAGCGTCGCATGGTGCTGCAGGGCTTGTTCGGGTGTGAACGATACGTCGTTCAGGCGCGGCGCGGCGTCGCCGTGGGCGTTGGTCACCAGCTCCATCAGCAGCACGCCATCGTGAAAGTTGTAGGGCTGCGGCACGCGCACGCCGGCGGCGGCCAGGCGGTAAAGCGCGTCCACCTCGGCGTTTTGCCAGGCGGCTTCCTGCTCCTGCCGGCCAAACTTGCTGCCCTTGGCCATGGCGCGGCCGGTGCGTGAGTTCTTGGTCTTGCGGTTTTCGGTGTAGTCCACTGCCTGGCGAAAGCTGCGGTTCGTGGCCTCTTTGTAGATCTTGGCGCAGAGGGTTTGCTCGCCATGGCGCACCACAAACACCATGGCCTCCTTGCCGCTCATGAGCTGGCGCACCACGGTGTCGATCAGGCCTTCGTCGATCAGCGATTGGAGTCTGGGAGGTGCTTTCATGGGGGGAATTGTGCGCGATGCGACCGACCCGGCCCCTCACCGCAATTCCAGGCTTTGGGTGGGTAGGCGCCGGATGGGCCCCGCAAAAAGCGGCCCTCTTTCTGCAATGGTTGAACGCCGCAATGCCTATCGCGACCCACGCCGCATGCCTTGGCAAAGTTCAATACGTGCCCAGAAAATCCCGCTTGCCAATGGCCAAACCGTTGTGGCGCAGGATGTCGTAGGCCGTCGTCACATGAAAGAAAAACTGCGGCAGACCATAGTTCGCGAGATACGCCTGCCCAGCGAGCTTTTTCTCTTTGGGCGTGCCAGGGCGCAGGACGATCTCGGCGTCCTCCTTGCCCTCGAACTGCGAGGCCTGAACGCTGTCCAGAAAGGCCAGGGTCTGCGCCAAGAGCGCATCCAGGTCGGCAAAGCTCTTCTCTTGCCCTTCAAACTTCGGCACCTCGACCCCCGCCAGCCGCGCCGAGACGCCGCGCGAGAAATCGGCGGCAATCTGCACCTGCTTGAGCAGCGGAAACATGTCGGGCGCCAGCCGCGCCTGCAAGAACGCATCGGGCTCGATGGACTTGGTGGCAGCGTGTTCGCTTGCCTGCGCAAGAATGGTTTTCAAGGCCGTCAGCATCTGCTTGAAGACGGGAACCGAGTGGGTGTACATGGGGCTGGTCATGGGGTGGTCCGGAAACTTTTGAGTGGCAAAAAGGGGTGGCGAAAGGGTGGCGAAAGGGTGCGATTGGCGCGACGGCTGCACTGAACCTGGCGCTGCGCCCAACGCCTGCTCGCGCCGACACCGGCCTGGCGGGGCACTGTAACCCGTGCCTGTGAACAGGGCGTGGCGGCGCGGAATGCCCTTTTCGGCGCGCGGCTCGCCATGCGCAGCGCCATGCCACAGAGGGGCCCCCGAAAACCGCTTGCGGCCGCCCAGCCGCTACGCCACCGTGCGCTGCCCAGCGTCACTCGCCGTCCGAGATCCCCCCCCGCTTGAGCTCCGCAAATTTGGCCGCCATCGTCGGGTTGCCGCGGGTCAGCTTCTTGATCGTGAGGTCTTCGGCCTTGTCGTTGGCCAGGCGCAGGTTGTTGGCCGACTTGTGCAGCGCCTCCTTGGTCTTCTCCAGGTCCTTGATGGCCTCGTCAATGCGCCGAACAGCCTCCTCGAACCCGTCCGATGCCAGGCGCCAGTTGCGCCCAAAGGCACCCTTGAAGTCCTCGAGTTGCGATTCGAACCGGGTGATGTCCAGGTTCTGCGCCTTCACCAGTGCCAGCTCGGACTTGTACTGCAGCGACTTCATCGCGGCGTTGCGCAGCAGCGTGATGATGGGGATGAAGAACTGCGGCCGCACCACATACATCTTGGGGTGGCGGTGGAACATGTCCACGATGCCGGTGTTGTACAGCTCGCTGTCGGGCTCCAGCAGCGACACCAGCACCGCGTATTCGCAGCCTTTTTCGGTGCGGTCCTTGTCCAGCTCTTTCAAAAAGTCTTCGTTGCGCTTCTTGGTGGCGGTCTCGTCGCTCTCGTTCTTCATCTCGAACATGATCGAGACGATCTCGGTGCCCGACTCGTCCAGGTCGCGAAAGATGTAGTCGCCCTTGCTGCCGCCGCGTGCGTCGTTGTCCTTCTCGAAATACGCGCGCGCAAACGCCGTGGCGCGAATGCGGTTGAACTCCGTCTCGCAGTGCTGCTCCAGCGTCTCGCCCACCATCTTGGTCGACAGGCGGGCCTTCATGTCCCGCAGCCGCGCAATCTCGCCGTCGCGGTCGCGCAACTGCAGGGCGTACTGCTCCTTGATGGCGGCCTCCTCCAACTGCTTTTTCACCACCACCAGATTCAGGTCGTTCTTGAACTCATCGCGCTCGCGGGCCACCACCGTCACCGCCTCGGACACTGCCAGCCTGCGCACCACCTCGCCCGCCTCCAGCTGCGATTGGAGCTGCTGGATCTCGGCGTCCTTCCTGGCGGCCACGCCTTGCAGCTCCTGCGCCAGCCGGGCTTCAGCCAGCAGCGCCGCTGTTTGCTGCGCCTGCCGCACGCGCGCCAGCTCATGGGCCAGCGCATCGCGCTCCTGGTGCACTGCGCCCAAGGCCTCGGACACCGCCAGCCGGCGTGCCACCTCGGCGGCGTCCAGCTCGGCCTTCAGGCCTTGAATCTCGGTGTCCTTGGCGGCCGCCGACTTCTGCAGTTCATTGGCCAGTTGGGCTTGCGCCAGCGCTACCGCATTGCGCTTGTCTTGCTCGGCCAGTTCCAGCCGCTCGTGCAACTGCGCGTGGAAATCCGCGTCGCGCACCTGCTTGAGGATGTCGGCATAGCCGGTTTCGTCCACCTTGAACGCCTTGTTGCAGTGGGGGCAGATGATGTCGTGCATGGCGGTCACTGTGTGTCGTGTTTCGTTGGGAGGGGAGCATAGCGGGCAGGCGATGCGCTTTGGGATCGCGAACTTGGCCGGAGTCCGCAGCAATCATCGCAATAGCACGTTTGTGCTACATTGCCTCGACCCATCTTGGAGCCGCCATGTCCACCACCACCATCCGCATTGAAGACGATCTCAAGGCCCGCGTAGCGGCCGCAGCGCAGCAAATGGGTAAATCTGCCCACGCCTTTATCGTGGACGCATTGGCCGAGCGGGTGGAACAAGTGGAGCAAGAGGCCGCGTTCCATGCGCTGGCCGACGAACGCTGGGCACGCATTCGCACCACCGGAAAAACCGTAGGGTGGACCGATGCCAAAGACTATTTTTTGGCCCGCGCCAACGTGCAAGACAACGATGCCGGGCGCCCGCGCAAACCTGCGGCCCGCAAACTGGCGAAGTAGCGCGCGGCGATTCATCTGTCCATCCATCAAGCAATGACCCGCATCGAACTGGCCCCCGAAGTCTTCGACGACTTCGACCGTTTTTTTGACCACATCGCCCAGTACGACCCCGGCTCTGCGCCCGAACGCATTGGCGCCATCGTCGACGCCATTCAAATCCTTGGCCACAGTCCGCAAATCGGCCGCCCCGTGCAAGGCGGCAAGCGCGAACTGGTCATCGGCCGCGCCGCGCGCGGTTACATAGCGCTGTACCACTACATAGAGGCCATGGACACGGTGTTCGTGCTAGGAGCCTGTCGGGCTTGGGGCGTCGAAAGCGAAAATTGACCCCAGCGAGACCAGTTTTTGCCGGATTTGCAGCTCAATAGCCGAGCTATTGGGCAAAAAGACGGTGAAAAATGGGCCGCTGCGGTCGATTTGCAGCCGACGATTCCCAAGTCCGACAGGCTCCTAGCCGTGCGCAGTCAGCGTGAGGAGGGATTCAAGCGGTAGAAATTTCGACCGAAATCGGCCGCTGGCGCTTGTGAAATAAGCGCCAATAGCTATCAAAATAATGGTTCCCGTTCCACAATCGATCCTCAAGCCGTTGCCTCTTTTGCCACAAACCAGGCCACGCTGTAAGCACTGACGCACGAGGCCATCACCACCAGCGCCATCGAAGCGAGACGCTGGATTTGCTGCACGCGCATCCAGGTGGGCGCGTGGCGCAACGATGCGGCTGGCCCCATGCAGGTTGTTTCCGGCCCCGAGAGCCGAGAATAGGTGCATTACGAAGCCCCGCCCGCCCCAAAGCTGCCTGCCGAAACTGCCGCCTACCTGCAATGGTTCAACGCCACGGCAACGGGCGGCAAAGCCTGCTGGCCAGAGTGCTCGGCAAGACGCAGTTCTGGCAACGCTGGGCCGATGTGCCGATGAACGCACGGCAGACGCTGGTTCTGAATCGGGTGTTGGACGGCATGGAGGGCAAGCTCAACAACGCCAGGTGGGCAGCGATTGCCAAATGCTCAGCAGACACCGCCTTGCGCGATATCAACGGTTTGTTGGCGCTGGGTGTGCTCGAAAAACTGGAAGGTGGTGGGCGCAATACCGCTTACGCATTGCGGTCTTCTGCAATCTGAACCAAAGCGCTGGTGCACGCATCAGAAATACAAGCCAAATGGGCCTCTGAAGCTTATCCAATAGGCACGATCAGCTATCAGGAAATGAGTCACTTGTCCGCCCATATCGCCCTTAATTCTGAAACCACCCGTAGCCCATAATCTTCAAAAAAGAATACGCTGTGCTGAAATCTTCTACCCCCTACCAGTCCCAATACATAGCATGGCTTCTGTCGCGCCGCATGGGTGCAGACTCGGCTGACCTACTGGCGTCCACCTTGGTAGACGCCCAAGTGGACCTGAACCCGCACCAGGTAGAGGCCGCACTGTTCGCCTTCCAGAGCCCCTTGTCGAAGGGCGTCATCCTGGCGGACGAAGTGGGCTTGGGCAAGACCATCGAAGCTGGGCTGGTCATTGCCCAGCGCTGGGCCGAGCGCAAGCGGCGCATCCTCATCATCACGCCCGCCAATTTGCGCAAGCAGTGGCACCAGGAGCTGCAAGACAAGTTCAGCCTGCAGGCATTGATTCTGGAGGCCAAAAGCTACAAAGAGCTGGTCAAGGGTGGCAACAGGCAGCCGTTTGAGCAAGCGAATCGAGTGCTCATCTGCTCTTACCAGTTTGCCAAGACCAAGGCCGAAGACCTGCGCCGTGTGCCGTGGGATCTGGTGGTGATGGACGAAGCCCACCGCCTGCGGAACGTCTACAAGCCCAGCAACGTCATTGGCAAAGCGTTGAAAGATGCGCTGGCCCATGCCTTCAAAGTGCTGCTCACCGCAACCCCATTGCAAAACTCCTTGTTGGAGTTGTATGGATTGGTCAGCTTGGTGGATGAGCGTGTGTTTGGCGACCTGCCCAGCTTCCGCGACCAGTTTGGCGCGCTCGGCAACCCCGACACCGTTGCCAAGCTGCGTGCGCGCTTGCAAACCGTGTGCATACGCACCCTGCGCCGCCAGGTGCAGCCCTATATCTCGTACACCAAGCGCATCCCCATGGTGGAGCAGTTCACCCCGTCGCCAGACGAGCAGGCCCTGCGCGAGATGGTGGCCGACTACCTGCGTCGCCCCTCTCTGAATGCCCTGCCCGCAGGACAGCGGCAACTGATCTCTCTGGTGTTGTGGAAGCTGCTGGCGTCCAGCAGCTACGCCATTGGCGGCGCGCTGGGCACCATGGCGCAGCGCCTGCAAGACCAGCTGAGTGCAGAGTCCAGCGATACGCCCACGGAAGAACTCACCGACACGCTGGACAAAGACTACGAATCTTTGGATGAAACCGAAGAAGAATGGTCAGAGCGAGATGAGGGATCAGCCGCTGCCCCGCTTGTCAGCGTTGCAGAAGAGATTGCCGAGCTGCGCGAATTTCAACGCCTTGCCACCACCATCCGCGACAACGCCAAAGGCCAGGCGTTATTGACAGCGCTGGGCAAAGCCTTTGCGGAACCGGAAAAATTGGGCGCCGCCAAAAAAGCACTCATCTTCACCGAATCGCGCCGCACACAAGACTACTTGTTGGGCTTGCTGGAGCAAAGCGACTACGCGGGCAAAATCGTCTTGTTCAATGGCACCAACACCAGCGAACAGGCCACCCGCATTTACCAAGCCTGGCTGCAACGCCACGCAGGCACCGACCGCATCACCGGATCCCGCACGGCAGACACCCGCGCCGCGCTGGTGGAGCACTTCAGGGACTCGGCCCAGATCATGATTGCCACCGAGGCCGGGGCCGAAGGCATCAACCTGCAGTTTTGCTCACTGGTCATCAACTACGACCTGCCCTGGAACCCCCAGCGCATTGAGCAGCGCATAGGCCGCTGCCACCGCTATGGCCAAAAGCACGATGTGGTGGTGGTCAACTTCATTGATCACAGCAACCCGGCAGACAAGCGCGTGTATGAATTATTGGCGCAGAAATTTCAACTGTTTGAAGGCGTCTTTGGCGCCAGCGATGAAGTGCTGGGCACTATTGGCAGCGGCGTGGATTTTGAGCGCCGCATCGCCGAGATTTACCAAACCTGCCGCAACCCGCAAGAGATTGAAACTTCTTTCCAACAACTGCAGCTAGACCTGTCGGGCGAGATCAACGCAGCCATGCTTAAAACCCGGCAACTGCTGCTGGAGAACTTTGACGAAGCAGTGCAAGATAAATTCAAAACCCGCCAAACGAGCAGTACCAGCGCCCGCAGCCGCTATGAGCGCCTGCTGATGGACTTGACCCAGGCCGAGTTACACGGCTACGCCGAGTTTGATCACGACGGCTTTACCCTGGCGCAAACGCCACCCGGCGTTCAACCATCGGATGCTCCATCCGGCCGCTACGAGCTGCCAAGGCGCAGTGGGGATGCCCACCTGTACCGCACCGGCCACCCACTGGCCCAAGCCTTGATCGACCAAGCCAAAGATCGCCAACTACCCGTGGCCAAAGTGCGCTTTAGTTATGACGGCTACGGTACCAAGGTGTCAACCCTGCAGGCGCTGCGCGGCCAAAGTGGCTGGCTGGCTTTGAGCGTGCTGTCGGTAGACGCGCTGGGCATGGTGGAAGACTACTTGTTGCTGGCTGGCACCACCCAGACGGGCGAAGCGCTGCATGAAGAAGACGCCGTGAAGCTGTTGCGCTTGCCAGCCCAGGTTTTGGAAAATGACTTGTTCATGACCCCACCTAGCGGGCTGAGCGACGAAATCGTGCGACTCGAAAAGCAGCACATCGTGGCGGTCAACACCCGCAATCTGGGCTACTTTGATACGGAAATCCAAAAGCTGGACGCTTGGGCCGACGATTTGAAAGTGGGCCTGGAGAATGAAGTCAAAGAACTGGACCGTGAGATCAAAGATGTGCGCCGCACCGCCACTGTGGCCGCTACGCTGGAAGAAAAACTGCACTGGCAAAAACGCCAACGCGAACTGGAAGACAAACGCAACCAGTTGCGCCGCAAGATATTTGACCGGCAGGATGAGATTGATGGGCAACGCAACAGGCTGATTGAAGCGTTGGAATCAAGGCTTGACCGAAAGATGCAGACCACCGCCGTTTTCACGATTCAATGGAGCCTTCAATGAAGAACCGGTACGTAGTTGAGTTTCTGGGCATTCGCGAGGCGGTCGAAAAACCCGCTTTCTAATTGCGGCGATTTCGCCGTAATTAAAAGCGGTTTCGGCTTGAACAGCTACAAGATCAGTGTTGAAGAATGGGTTGAAAAAAGCCAGGCAACCAAACCTTTTATCACTTTGTTGATGCTTGCAAAAAATGGACATGAAAAATGCAATTTGAATTAAAAAATGTAGGCCTGATTGATGACGCCACTATCACGCTAGCTGATCTGACCATCATCTGCGGTGAAAACAATACCGGTAAAACCTATGTGACCTATGCCCTGTACGGCTTCTTGCGAAGCTGGCGGCAGATATTGCCGCTGGTCATAGAAGAAAAGATTGAAGAGGTGCTAAAGGCAACGCCGACGCAGCTCGACTTGCATAATCTATTCACTGGTTACATCAACGAATACTTGGGAAAAATCGCAAAACACTACACGGGCGGTTTACCTCGTGTTTTTGCGTCCAATCAAAGCTTCTTTGAAAACGCAAGCGTCAAGGTATCGGTGCCAGCCGAGCTGGATTTCCTTGATACTCAATATCAGCGTGCCATCAAGGATGCCACCGGAAATAAAACAGTTGCATCACTCAGAAAAGCAAAAGGAAGCCCCATTCTTGAAATTCTGGTGGCTGATGCGGCCGTTGTGGAAAATCGCTACGGGCTGCTCGATTTCATCGCAGAGGCCATTGCCGATATCGTTTTTGCTCCGCACCTGCCTGATGTGTTTATTGCCAGCGCTGAAAGAACGGGCGCAGCCATTTTTCGCAAAGAGCTGGATTTCGCCAGAAACCGTCTCATGCAAGAGCTGGGCAGGCACGATACCAAAAATTTGAAGAATCCATTTCACCTTCTGGAGCAAATGGAGGCGGGCTATCCTTGGCCCGTTCAGGATAACGTCGATTTTGTGCGCCAGCTTGAAGACATTGACAAACAAGTCAGCCCCCTGGTTGAGCTGCACCCTAACCTTATGGATGCTTTTGATGCCGTTATTGGCGGCAGCTACAAAGTCGTCAAGGGCAAAGGCTTGTATTACCAACCCAAAGGGTCAGGACAACCGCGGCTTTCGATGTCGGAGTCATCCAGTTCAGTGCGCGCATTGCTGGATATTGGTTTTTACCTGCGTTGTCGCGCCAAACCGGGCGACTTATTGATCATTGATGAACCCGAGTTAAACCTGCACCCCGTGAACCAGCGCGCCCTGGCAAGGTTGGTGGCGCGGCTGGTGAACCACGGAATACTCGTTTTCATGACCACGCACAGCGACTACATCGTCAAGGAACTTAATACCTTGATCATGCTGCACCCCTCCACGCCGCACCACCTCGCCATGCGTGCGAAGTTCAAATATGCCAATGAAGAGATATTGAACCCGGAGCGCGTCAAGCTCTTCATGACGTGTACAAAACTGCAAGAGCGTGAAGGAAAGGGCAAGCGGGCCAAACTCAACAGTCTGCGAGAAGCCACGATTCATCCCGATCAAGGCATGGAGGTTGACACCTTCGATACGACCATCGAAACCATGAACGAAATCCAGACCGAGATTCTTTTTGGGGGTGAGCTTTGAGCCCGGAGCTGCAACAACTCAGAGATTCACTCTCATGCGTGACCTATTCAGGAGAAAAGCACACGCACATCAAGATCAAGGAAAACGATCCGCTGGCGCAACTCAAAACGCTCAACATCAAGGCCCCCAACGGCGATTGGTTTGTGTTCGATCCGGACAAAGGCAGAGGCAAACCACCCTTGATGTCCCCCCTGCTTGCCACGGTAGGCAAGCACCAACACCACCGGGCGTGTGATGCGGTGATTGTGGTCTTCAAACCCGAAGGCCTGAGTTTGATTTTTATAGACCTGAAGTCCTCCGCACCTAGCGGTTTCGCTGGTCAGTTTCAGAGCACCCGGCAGTTCACCCGCTATCTGTTGGGCCTGCTGCTTGAATTCCATGACGTGACATTCAAGCCAGTGGTAGAGCGTTTCGTTATTTTTCAGACCCCCAAGAGCAAACGCGTTTTATTGGCCAAAAAGCCCACCATCTTCAGTTGTTCCAACAGGTCTTCAAGCGACCCCAAAGCAGCCCAGAAAGAACTGGTTCACGACGGTGCCACGCTCTACCTCAAGCAATTGCTGGCCTAGCCCCATGACCCACCAAAAACTAGAACTCACCTGGATCGGCAAAGACCAGCGCCCGCGATTGGAGCCGCGCATCTTGCTGGAAGACCCCAAGCGCAGTTACCACGCCAAGCAGCGGGTGACGAACAATGATCTGTTTGATAACCGGCTCATCAAGGGCGACAACCTGCTGGCGTTGAAGGCGCTGGAGGCGGAGTTCGCGGGCAAGGTCAAGTGTGTGTTCATTGACCCGCCAGTACAACACTGGCAACGCGTTCAAGCAGTACGACGACGGCCTGGAGCATTCGATCTGGCTGGGGCTGATGCGTGATCGGTTGGAGATTATTCGCCGTTTGCTGTCTGATGATGGCTCGTTGTGGATCACGATTGATGACAACGAAGCGCATTACCTGAAAGTGATGTGTGATGAGATATTTGGTAGAGCTAATTTCATAGTAAATCTTGCATGGCACAAACGTGTGTCACCAGCAAATGACGCCAAATTTTTCAGTGGCGATTTTGATCACATCCTTGTTTATGCCAAACGCAGAGATGATTGGCGGCCCATACGCCTTCAAAAGAATGATGCTCAAGTTGCTAACTACAAAAATCCCGACAACGATCCGCGAGGCGTTTGGAACTCTACGGCCTACACATGTGCAAAAACGGCTGAAGAGCGTCCGAATCTTTATTACGCAGTAACTAATCCAAACAACGGCGCTGAGATTTTTCCAAGTCGGACTCGCGTCTGGGCATATGACCGTGGAACTCATCAGCGGAATGTAGATAACAACTTGATTTATTGGGGAAAAGACGGCAATGGATCTATGCCTCGCATGAAAAAATTCCTCGCCGAATCTAAGCCCGTTGTGCCACGTAGCATTTGGAGCTATGACGAAGCGGGTCATAACCAAGAGTCGCGTCTTGAGATTGACAAGCTGTTTCCTGGTGACCCTTTCACCACCCCCAAACCAGAGCGGTTGCTTAAAAGAGTCGTGGAAATTGCCACTAATGCAGGCGACTTAATCTTGGATTCCTTCGCCGGCTCCGGCACCACCGGCGCAGTCGCCCACAAAATGGGCCGCCGCTGGATCATGGTGGAGCTGGGTGAGCATTGCCACACGCACATCGTTCCGCGCCTGCAAAAGGTGATTGACGGGCAAGACCCCGGTGGCGTGACGCAGGCCACGGGCTGGACAGGCGGTGGAGGCTTTCGTTACTACGAACTCGCGCCCACCCTGCTGTCCACCGACCGCTGGGGCAATCTGGTCATCAACCCCGAATATGACGCGGGCATGCTGTCGGCGGCGATGTGCAAGCTGGAAGGTTTTAGCTACGCGCCGTCCGAGACGGTGTGGTGGCAGCAGGGGCGCAGCAGCGAGTGTGACTTTATCTATGTCACCACCCAAACGCTGGGGCCTGAGCAACTGGAGGCGCTGAGCCACGAGGTGGGCACCGACCCCAATGATCCGCGCAGTCTGCTGGTGTGCTGCGGTGCTTACCGGGGTGTAACCGCCGCGCAAGCCGCCCAGCGCTGGCCCAACCTCACGCTCAAGAAAATCCCCAAGATGGTGAAAGACCGCTGCGAATGGGGCCATGACGACTACAGCCTGAATGTGGCCAACCTGCCAATGGCACAAAAGGTGGCCGAGGTGTTGCCGCCGCAGGATGATTTGTTTGGTGGGGATGCAGCATGACCCAGGAGCCGGAACCAGCGCCCAACGCCGCTGGCGAGTTTTTGCTGTTCCAGACCGAGAATGCGCAAACCCGCGTGCAGGTGCGCCTGATGGATGGTGTGTTGTGGCTCACCCAGCGACAAATGGCCGAGCTGTATGAAAAAGACGTGCGCACGGTCAGCGAGCACCTGAAAAATGTGTATGCCGACGGCGAGTTGAACCCGGATGCAACTGTCCGGAAATTCCGGATAGTTGCCCGGGAAGGCGCACGGGATATAGAAAGGCTGGTAGATCACTACAACTTGGACGCCGTCTTGCACGTGGGCTACCGCGTGCGCTCACCGCGTGGTGCGCAGTTTCGCCAGTGGGCCACAGAGACGCTCAAAACCTACCTGGTGAAGGGTTTTGTCTTGGATGATGACCGCTTCAAGCGCGGAGCGGATGCGGGGTATTTTGAAGACCTGCTGGCACGCATTCGCGACATACGTTCGTCAGAAAAGGTGTTTTGGCGCAAGGTGCTCGACATTTACGCCACCAGCGTGGACTACGACGCACGGGCCGAAAGCTCGAAAAGGTTCTTTGCCACCATCCAAAACAAGTTGCACTGGGCAACGCATGGGCACACAGCGGCCGAGTTGATTGCGCTTCGCGCAGACGTTGACCAGCCTCACATGGGTTTGATGACGTGGGCTGCCGCACCACAAGGTGGCGCGCTGCGTAAAGCCGACGTGGTGGTGGCCAAAAACTATCTGAGCGAGGATGAACTGGTGGTCCTCAACCGGATCGTGACCGCGTATCTGGAATTTGCAGAACTGCAGGCGCTGGACCGCAAGCCCATGACGATGGTGGAGTGGATTGCCAAGCTGGATGCCTTTTTGCGCTTGTCTGGGCGTGAGATATTGACCCACGCTGGGCGCATGACCGCCGAGGCAGCGCAGGGCAAGGCCGAAGCGGCATTTGAGGTGTATCGCCAGCAGCAACTCGCCGTCCCCAACCGGGCGGAGCAGGATTTTGAAGCCGCATTGGCCAAGCCAGTGAAAGCGCTGGAGACGCAGCGCAAGGCAACACCCCGCCCCAAGGCGGGCAAGAACAAAAAGGGAGAAGCATGAGCCAACGTGAAGTCAACGCCATCAGCGGCCGCCTGAGCTTGCGCCCACCGCAATCAGAGTCACTGGCCAAATTGGCTAGTGCCATTGAGGCCAGCCCTGCGATGTTGCAGCCCAACCGCGATGCGGCCGATGTGGCCGCCATTTTGGCCACGTTAAAGGCCCAGTTTCCTAAGCTGCAAGACTTTGAGCGCGAGTTTCCGTCATTGTGCTTTGCGCTGGCCACGGGCGTGGGCAAGACGCGGCTGATGGGCGCGTTCATCAGCTACCTGTATGCGGCGCATGGCATCAAGCACTTTTTTGTGTTGGCCCCCAACCTGACGATTTACGACAAGCTGATAGCTGACTTCACACCCAACACGCCCAAGTACGTGTTCAAGGGCGTGGCCGAGTTTGCGGCCTACCCGCCCGAGATCATCACCGGCGACAACTATGAAGAGCGTTCCCAAGCGCTGGGCGATTTGTTGTCGCCCGTGTCGATCAACATTTTCAACATTGCCAAAATTTCTTCCGAGGTGCGAGGCGGCAAGGCACCGCGCATCAAGCGCCTGAGCGAATACATTGGGCAGAGTTATTTTGACTATCTGGCCGGCCTGCCCGACTTGGTGTTGCTGATGGATGAGTCGCACCGCTACCGCGCCAGCGCCGGGGTGCGGGCCATTAACGAGTTGCGGCCTTTGATGGGGCTGGAGCTGACCGCTACGCCGTTTGTGGAGACCACCAAAGGGCCGGTGCCTTTCAAAAACGTGGTGATGGATTACCCCCTGGCCCGCGCCATGGAAGACGGCTTTGTGAAAGAGCCCGCCGTGGTAACCCAGCGCAACTTTGACGCCAAGAGCATGCCACCGGAAGAAGTGGAGCGCGTCAAGCTGCAAGACGGCGTGCGCATGCACGAGGCCACCAAGGTAGAGTTGAAAACCTATGCCCGCACCAATGGGGTGAAAGAGGTCAAGCCCTTCATGCTGGTGATTGCGCGGGACACCACGCACGCCAGCGCGCTGTTGGCGCATTTGCAATCCGAAGCGTTTTTTGCTGGGCGCTACCGCAACAAGGTGATTCAGGTGGACAGCAGCAAGAGCGGCGCGGAAGAAGAGGAGATGGTGCGCAAGCTGCTGGCGGTGGAAAGTGTGGACGAGCCGACAGAAATTGTGATTCACGTCAACATGCTCAAAGAGGGCTGGGACGTGACCAACCTTTACACCATCGTGCCACTGCGGGCGGCCAACGCCCGCACGCTGGTGGAGCAGTCGATTGGCCGGGGCTTGCGCCTGCCCTATGGCAAGCGCACCAAGAATGCGGCGGTAGACCGGCTCAACATCATTGCGCACGACCGGTTTCAGGACATCATCGACGACGCCAATAGAGCGGATTCGCCCATCAAGCTCAAAACACTGATTCTGGATGCACCTGATGCGGGCGATGACCGCATGCAAAGCCGAACGATTCAGCCTAATCTGGCGCAGACCTTGGGGCTGGGGCAAAACGGTGATGCACCCGACGTTGCTGATGTCGATGCAGCCCAGGCTGCGGTCAGTGGCGTACCGCAGTCGGCGCCCATATTCACCACCGCGCAAGAACGGCAAGCAGCGCATGTGGTGATGGAGGTGATGGCCGAGTACGAGTTGCGCACCACAGACGCACCCACGCGGCAGGCCTTTCTGACCCCCGCGTTGCAGGCCCGCATTGCCGAGGCTGTGCAAGAACGGCTGCCGCCCGTCCAACTCAGTGTTTTAACTGGCGAGGATGCGCCACCGGTACTGGACTTGGCCGACGTGGTGCGCCGCACGGTGGATGTGGTGGTGAAGCAGACCATCGATATTCCGCGCATTGCCGTGGTGCCCAAGGGGGTGGTCACCAGTGGCTTCAAGCCCTTTACGCTGGACGTGAAGGGCTTGCATTTGCAACCCAAAGACCGCGCACTGGTCGGCCAGACGCTGCGCACACATGAGCAGTTCACCTATACCGCGCAGCCTGGTCGTGCCGAGCGGCGCCTGGAGGACTACATCGTCCATGCACTGATCGACTACGACGACATTGATTACATGGTGCATGCCAGCCTGTTGTATGACCTAGCGGGGCAAATGGTGGCGCATCTGCAAAGCTATCTGCCAGAGCCCAATGAGGTGATCAACGTGTTGGATCTGGACCGGCAACTGATTGCGAAGAACATCCACGCGCAGATGATGGAGCACTTCTATGAATCGGCCACCGAATACGCCGTAGAAGTGCGGCGCGGCTTTACGACCTTGAAAGAGCCCACCTACACAGTAGGCGCTGGTCAACCCGTTCGCGACTACCGCGACACAGTGGATGAACCCAGCCGCATCAAGCAAATGGTATTTGGACACTTTTCACGCTGCTTGTACCCGCAGCAGAAGTTTGACTCGGACACCGAGCGACGTTTTGCAGTGATTCTGGAGCGCGATGCGGACAAGTGGTTCAAGCCCGCCAAGGGGCAGTTTCAGTTGTTCTACAAGCTGGGCGTGGAGCAACCCGAGTACGTGCCCGACTTCGTGGTGGAAACTGCGCACCATTTACTGATGTGTGAAACCAAGGCGCGCAACGAGATGGCGGCGGATGACGTCAAAGCCAAGGCTGAAGCTGGAGCCTTGTGGTGCAAACATGCTTCAGACCATGCTCGATCTACAGGAGCCAAGCCCTGGAAATACCTGTTGATTGCGCATGATGCGGTGACGGAAGACAAGCGGTTAGCGGACTACCTGCAATTTGCTGTTGCGCCTATGTGAGGGGCGGGCGGGTTACGACCGGGTTGTCAAGCGTGTGCAGTTTTAGGGGGACCGCCCGCGCATACCTGGTCATCTCCAATCCCCAGAAATAGCCTTAGCGTAGCCCGCGTAGTCGACTCATAAAGCAGCCGCTCTGCGCGCATCTGTCTCGGGTCTACCGCCACCGAGTCCTCATCGCCGGCCTTCTCCGCGCGCTCTAACGGCCCCACCATCGCCACCCCATTAGGGTACAAAGTCGTGGCCTTCGTCGATCATCACCGCTTGGAATTGGCCGCCGGGCATCTGGCAGCGCTCCGCCGTGTGAATCGCGTGGGTCACCAGTTCGTCAAAAATGCCGTTGCATTGCGGTGGCAGGACTTGCCCGTTGGTCGCACGCTGTCGGTGGTTCCTGCGATGAAAGTGCCGTGCAAGCAATCGGTCGCTCTGCCGCTTTTCGCCACGGATCATGCGTGACCGGCATGTGCCCAGTGCGGGTATCAAGATTGCCATGCCCCCGTTGCCTCCCCTGTGCTGTACCGCTTGTGGTTTTGTAACGCACTGTAGGGCGCGCGATGGCTGTGCGCAACTGCGGCGCTCCAGCAACGGGAAGGAAAAGCCTGCATGCTGCGTGCCGCAGCGCACAGCGCGGTTTAAAAAATCAATGAAATTGGCCTCTAGAGCTTATTCAGTATGTGCTAGCAGCTATCAAAACAATATCAACCCACGCTACGCACCGCCGCTGACTGCGGGTGCTGGCAACACCCTGGCCGCCCCTGCTGCTCCGTCGGGTAAATTGCTCCGCATGCCCAGCACCCCCGCTTCCACCTCCACCGCCGCCCCGGCATCCCTCATCGATTCCCCCCAAGCCGCCTGGCGCTTGCTCACCACGCTGGGCCTGGTGGTGCTGGGCAACAGCAGCATGTATGTGGTGTCGGTGGTGTTGCCCGCCGTGCAGGCCGAGTTTGGGGTGGGCCGCGCGGATGCGTCGCTGCCCTACACGCTGATGATGGTGTGCCTGGGGATTGGCGGGCTGTGGACGGGGCGCATGGCCGACCGGCATGGGCTGATGCCGGTGCTGTGCGTGGGGGCGGTGGGGGTGTGCGGTGGCTTTGTGTGGGCGGGGCTGTCGGGCAGCATTTGGGGGTTTGGGCTGGCCCATGGGTTGATGGGGCTGATTGGCGCGTCGGCCACGTTTGCACCTTTGCTGGCCGACACGGCGCTGTGGTGGAACCGGCGGCGCGGCATTGCGGTGGCGATCTGTGCCAGCGGCAACTACATTGCCGGTGCACTGTGGCCACCCATCGTGCAGCACGGCATCGAGTCGATTGGCTGGCGCCATACTTATGTGCTGATGGGGCTGGTGTGTGGCGCGGGCATGCTGCTGTTGGCGCTGCGCATGCGCCAGCGGGCGCCGATGGTGCTGCTGGATGTGTCTGCGTCTGCGTCTGCGGTGCCTGCACCGTCTGCTTTGGCAGGGGCGACTGCGGAGGGTGCTGCTTCAACTGCCGCTGCTGCCCACGCTCCCTTGGTCCCTCTGGCTTTAGACCGCAGCCGCCCGTTTGGCCTGCGCCCTTTGCACGCGCAGTTGCTGCTGTGTGTGGCGGGGGTGGCGTGCTGCGTGGCCATGGCGATGCCGCAGGTGCACATCGTGGCGTATTGCACCGACCTGGGTTTTGGCGCGGCGCGCGGGGCCGAAATGCTGTCGCTGATGCTGGCGTGCGGCATTGTCAGCCGCCTGGTGTCGGGCGTGATCTGCGACCGCATTGGCGGCGTGCGCACGCTGCTGCTGGGCTCGGCATTGCAAGGCGTGGGGCTGGCGCTGTTTCTGCCGTTTGACGGGCTGGTGCCGCTGTATGTGATTTCGGCGATGTTCGGGCTGTTTCAGGGCGGCATCGTGCCGGCCTACGCCATCATCATCCGCGAGTATTTCGCGCTGCAAGAGGCGGGCGCCCGGGTGGGCGCGGTGATCATGGCCACGCTGATCGGCATGGCGCTGGGGGGCTGGATGTCGGGCTGGATTTTTGACGTGACCGGCAGCTACCAGGCGGCGTTCATCAACGGCATGGGGTGGAATGCGCTGAACCTGTCGATCGTGGGCTGGCTGTACTGGCGCGTGCGGCGGCAGGGGGTGGTGGTGGGGGGAAGGGTGCCGGGGGCTTTGCCAACGGCCTATTCGGAGCCGTCCAAAAACAGGCCGGCGTAGCTGGGCTCCGCAAACGAGCGCATGACCGAGTCGCGCAGCCAGATGCCGCCTTGGTCGTTGGCAGACGATGTGTGCCAATGCATGAAGTAGTCCACGGTCGGAATCTGCCTGGGCAGGGCCACGATGGTGTTGTGCGCCGCCTGGTTCACCACGCGGCCGTACAACACCGGCATGGTCAGCAGCAGATCTGAGCGCGAGACGATGGTGGATGCGGCGATGTAGCGCTGTGTGCGCACCCGCACCCGGCGGTTCAGCCCAGCGCGGGTGAGCACCCGTTCTTCTTCCGAGGGGAAGCCCGACGACCCGGTGACCGATATGTGCCCAGCGCCCAGGTACGCCTTGAGAGTGATGTGCCCCTCCTTGAGCAGTGGGTGACCGGCGCGGCCAATGACAACCAAGGTGTCGCTCACGACTTTTTCGCAGATGAGGCTGGGGCTGACGACCGCGCCTGCGCTGATGGCAATGTCCATGGCGCCGCTGGCCAGGCCGGACTCCATGTTTTCCATGGTGAATTTGACCGAGCGCAGTTCGATGTCGGGCGCCTCGGGCAGCGATGCTGCTACCAGCGAGGGCAGCGCGAACACTTCGAGCCGCTCGTCCATGCCCACGGTAAATCGGCGCGATGAGGTCTTCAGGTCGAATTCCGATGCGCAGTTGATGACGTCTTCGAGTTCCAGCAGCACTTTGTGCAGCGGCCCGGCGAGGCTTTTCATGAGCGGCGTGGCGACCAGGCTGGCGCCTTGGCGCACAAACAAAGGATCGCCCAGGATCTCGCGCAGGCGGCGCAGCGTGTGGCTCACGGCCGATTGTGTGACGTTCAGCGTTTCTGCCGCGCGCGTCAGGCTGCCCTCGGTATGGATCCGGTGCAGCACCGTGAGCAGGTTCAGGTCGATGCGGTTGAGATGAATTCTGCTCATGTCATGTGATTAGTAAGTGTCGCTTGCATCATAAGTAGCGCCTCTCTAAAGTTCAAGCACCCCCACAGCGGAACAAGACCCAATGAGCAAGCAAGACGCCATCGGCATCGACATGGAACGGCACGGCAGCGTCATGCTGCTCGCCTTCAACCGCCCCGAGCGGCGCAACAGCCTCGATATGGATTCGCGGCGCGTGTTCGCACAGATGGTGTCTGACGCGGTGGCGGACGATTCGGTGCGCGCCATCGTGCTCACCGGGCGTGGCGGCCATTTCTGTGCGGGTGGGGACATCACCTCCATGGGCGCTGGCGGGCTCACAGCCGAAGCCGGGCGCACCCGCATGCGCAACACGCTGAAGAACGTCGAGACCCTCTACACCTGCGACAAACCCGTGATCGCTGCGGTCGAGGGCTGCGCCTTTGGCGGCGGCTTTGGGCTGGCGCTGCTGGCCGACATCATCATCGCCAGCGAAACGGCGCGCTTTTGCATGTCGTTTGCCAAGGTTGGGCTGCTGCCCGACAGCGCCAGCCTCTACACCTTGCCGCGCATCGTTGGCGTGCAGCGCGCCAAGGCGCTGCTGATGAGTGCGCGCGAAGTGCGGGCGCAGGAGGCGCTTGACCTGGGTATCGCCATGGAGGTGGTGCCCAAAGAGGGCGCATTGCCGCGCGCACTGGAGATTGCGCAGGCGCTGGCCAAGGCTTCGCCGGTGGCGACGGCCATGACCAAGACCGCGCTCAACCATTCCCTGTCTTCGGACCTGCGCTCCATGATCGAGTACGAAGCCACTGCGCAAGGCGTGGCGTTTTCCAGCGATTTCCACGCTGCGGCGGTGCAGGACTTTCTGGCCAAGCGCCCCGGAAGCTTCCAGTGGCCCGAAGCACGGGCCTGAAACCCCCCTTTCCAAAACTATTCAACAGGAGACAACACCATGACATTGCTTCGCCGAACCGCTCTGGCCACCGGGCTCGCCTGCGGGGTTTTCCTTGCTGTGGGCGCCGCCCACGCCCAGGCCGACAAATTTCCCTCCAAACCGATCCGTCTCATCGTTCCCTATGGCACCGGCAGCGGCACCGACAACAGCGCGCGCTATTTCACGCAGAAGATCGCCGAGAAGACCGGCTGGACCTTCCTCATCGAAAACAAGCCGGGCGGCAACGGCTTCATCGGGCTCGGCGAGGTGCAGCGCTCTCCGGCCGATGGCTACACCATGGTCTACACCGGCGGCACTACGCACGGCGTGAACTCGGCGCTGTTCAAGAAGTTGCCCTACGACCCGCTCAAGGATTTCACGCCGGTGACGCCCGGCGTGTTCTCGCCCATGGTGCTGCTGGCCAAGCCGGACCTCAATGTGAAGACTGCGGCGGAACTCGTCGATGTGATCCGCAAGAACCCCGGCAAGATGGCAGGCGCCACCGGAAGCTCGTTCCAGATCATGGCCATGGAGGTGTTCAAGCACGAGAACAAGCTGGAGACGACCAACGTGCCTTACAAAGGCAGTGCGCAGTCGATGACGGATCTGTTGGGCGGCCATGTGGATTTCACCTTGGTTGATTTGGCTGCGGGCCTTCCGCAGATCGAAGCGGGCCGGCTCAAGGCACTGGCCGTGACTTCGCCGGCGCGCGTGGATGTGCTGCCCGACGTGCCGACCATGGCCCAAGCGGGGCTGCCCGACATTCGGCTCGCTGGCTGGGCCGCTCTTTTTGTCAAGGCGGGCACGCCGGAACCGGTTGTCGCCACCTTGCAAAAGGCCTTCAACAGCTACTTCCAGTCGCCCGACTACAAGGCCTACGTTGGCAGAACGGGCGGCTACTACACCGCCATGAGCACGCCCGAGATGATGAGCTTCATCACCACCGAGATCGAGCGCTCCAAGGCCGCGCTCCAGCGCGCCGGCATTCAGCCCGAGTAAGCCATGTCCAAGGAAGGCAACGGAACACCCACCGCGGTGGGCCAGAACGCAACTGCCGAGCGGTTTTCTGGGCCTCTCAGTGGCATCAAGGTGCTCGACCTGACCACGGTCTTCATGGGGCCATCGGCCACACAGATGATGGGCGATCTCGGGGCAGACGTCATCAAGGTCGAAGCCCCTGAGGGCGACTCCACGCGGCGCATTGGCCCGCAAGGACACCAGGGCCTGGGGCCACTGTTTCTTGGTCTGAACCGCAACAAGCGCAGTATCGTGCTCGATCTGAAGAAGCCTGAATGCGTGCAGGCGCTGCTCAAGCTGGCCGAAACGGCGGACGTCATTGCCAGCAACATTCGCCCTGCTGCCATGCAACGGCTCGGGCTGGGGTATGAGGCGCTCGCCAAGGCCAACCCACGCATCCTCTACGTCAGCATGGTGGGTTTCTCGCAAAAGGGGCCCTACGCCGCCAAAGCCGCATTCGACGACATGATCCAGGCCGGCTCGGGGCTCGCAGCCGCCATGGCGCCGGGCAATGGCGGTGTGCCGCGCTACCTGCCAGTGACCATTGCCGACCGCTCGGTGGGCATCTACGCCTTCGGTGTCATTTCGGCGGCGCTGTATGCGCGCAGCCAGACCGGGCGAGGCCAGAGCATTGAAGTGCCGATGTTCGAAACCATGGTGCCTTACGTGCTGGGCGACCACCTGTATGGCAACACCTTCGTGCCCAGCCAGGGCGACTTCGGCTACCCGCGGCTGATGACCCCCAACCGCCGGCCGTACAAAACCAAGGACGGCTACGTCTGCTGCCTGATCTACACCGATGCGCACTGGCACACCTTTCTGCATGCCATTGGCAAGCAGGATCTGATGCAGACCGACCCACGTTTTGCCGACATCCGCAGCCGCACCACGCACATCGACGAGCTGTACCAGATGGTGGCCGACGAACTGCAGCACCGCACCGTGGCCGAGTGGCGCGAAGTGCTGCCGGAATCCGAAATCCCGCTGTTTCCGATGCACACCTTCGATTCGCTGCTGGAGGACGAGCACTTGACCGCGACGGGCTTCTTCAGCGAATCGGTTCATCCGGTGGTGGGCCGCATACGCGAAATGGCCGTACCCAGCGAGTGGTCCGACACCACGCCGGACAACCACCGGCCCGTGCCAACGCTGGGCGAACACACGCAGGAGGTGCTGCGCGAAGCGGGCTATTCGGACGACGCCATTGCCGCCCTCGGTGGCGTTGCCAGGCCGGCAGTGCTGCCACCCGCCTGACCCAGTTTGAAAAAAAGGAAACCCATGAACCATGAAGAGCTCCTGGTCGAGCGCGACGGCCACGTCCTGACCCTCGCCATCAACCGCCCCGATCAGCGAAATGCATTGAATGGCCCTCTGATGGACGCCATTCGCGATCAGATTGAGCGCGCCAACAGCGACAAGGACTTGCGTGCCATCGTCCTGACCGCCGTAGGTGCCAAAGCCTTCTGTGCCGGCGCCGATCTCGCCAGCGGAGCCTCGTTCAAGTTCAACTATGCCGAGCCCCGCATGGCGTTTGCCGAGCTGTTCCGTGCCGCGCGTCGCACCAACGTGCCTATCGTCGGCAAGGTGAATGGCACCTGCATGGCGGGCGGCATGGGTCTGCTGGCCATCTGTGATCTGGCCGTGGCAGCCGACCACGCCTTGTTCGGGCTGCCGGAAGTGAAGGTTGGCGTGTACCCCATGCAGGTACTTGCCGTGCTGCAACACGTGGTGCCGCGCCGACGCCTGCTGCAGATGTGCTTGACCGGCGAGCCCGTAAGCGCTGCCGACGCGCTCGACATGGGTTTGGTGAGCCAGGTCGTGCCAGCCGATCAGCTGGATGCCGCAACGGCCATCCTGGTGGGCCAGATTGCCGAGCGCTCGCCTGTGGCGATTCGTCGGGGGAAGTACGCCACTTACGCCATCGAATCCATGTCCTTCGAGGAATCGATGTCCTTCATGGAAGGCCAGATCGGCCTGCTCGCCGCCACGGACGATGCGGTCGAGGGGCTGGCCGCATTCAAGGAAAAACGCAAACCAGTCTGGACGGGCAATTGACATGACGGCAAAGAACAAAACCGTGCGCATTGGCGGCGCCAGTGGTTTCTGGGGCGACAGCAGCGTGGGCGCTCCGCAACTGGTGGCCAGCGGGCAGATCGATTACCTGGTGTTTGACTACCTCGCCGAGCTGACCATGTCGATCCTGGCCGGCGCGCGGCTGAAAAAACCCGAACTTGGCTACGCCACCGACTTCGTCACGGTGGCCATGCGTGCGGTGCTGCGGGACGTGATCGACAAAGGCATCCGCGTGGTCAGCAATGCGGGCGGGGTGAATCCGCAAGGCTGTGCGGACGCGCTGGCGGCGGTTGCCGCAGAACTCGGCGTGCCGCTGCGCATTGCCGTGGTGACGGGCGACGACGTGCTGCCGCTCATTCCTGGCCTGCGCGAAGCCGACCCGCCGGTTCGCGAACTGCAGTCGGGCGCCGCCATGCCGGCCCAGGTGCTCACTGCCAACGCCTACCTGGGAGCGCTTCCGGTCAAGGCCGCGCTCGACGCGGGCGCACAGGTCGTGATTACCGGGCGCTGCGTGGATTCGGCCGTGACGCTTGGCATCCTCATGCACGAGTTTGACTGGGCGCCTGACGCTTACGAACAACTCGCGGCGGGTTCGCTGGCGGGCCACATTCTCGAATGCGGTTGCCAGGCCACGGGGGGTCTGCACACCGACTGGGACACGGTGCCCGACTGGGCGCACATCGGCTACCCCATCGTCGAGTGCCAGCAGGACGGCGGCTTCGTGGTGACCAAGCCTGCGGGCACGGGCGGCAAGGTGGTGCCGGCGGTGGTTGGGGAGCAAATGCTCTACGAAATCGGGGACCCTGGAGCGTACCTATTGCCGGATGTCATTTGCGATTTCACGCAGGTTCGCATGGCACAGGCAGGTGAGAACCGGGTCGAAGTTCAGGGCGCGCGCGGTCGGGCACCCACGGACACCTACAAGGTCAGCGCCACGTACCTCGACGGCTTCAAGACGTCGGCACACATGACCATCATCGGTTTCGACGCGGCTGCCAAGGCGCAGCGCACCGGAGAAGCGATCTTCACGCGGACCTCCGAGCTGCTCAAGGAAAACGGCCTGGAGCCCTATACCGAGACCAACATTGAACTCATTGGCGCTGAATCCTGCTACGGCCCCCATGCACGGGCTTCGCAGGCTCGCGAAGTCGTCCTGCGCCTTTCGGCGACGCACGTTCGCAAGGAAGCCTTGCAATTGCTGGCGCGCGAAGTGGCGCCAGCGGGCACGTCCTGGGCGCCGGGCACGACTGGCTTTGGGGGTGGCCGCGCGAGCGCATCGCCGTCCATTCGCCAATACGCCTTCCTGCTCGACAAGTCGCACGTGCGGCCGGTCATGCACCTTGGCGGCCAGGCGACCGACATTGCGGTTCCCCCAGGCAGTGGGGATGCCTTGCGCGCAGTAGTTGCGCGCAGCGCGCCTTCGGCAGCACAGGCTGACCCTGCCGACGCGGCCGACTGCGTCGAGGTGCCGCTGATCCGGATGGCTTTTGCACGCAGTGGTGACAAGGGCGATATCTCGAACATCGGCATCATCGCGCGCCATCCGGAGTGGTTGCCAGTGCTGCGCGCGCAGCTCACCGAGGTGGCTGTGGCCGGGTGGCTGGCGCATCTGGTCAAAGGGAAAGTAACGCGCCATGAAGTGCCGGGGATCGGCGCGTTCAACTTTGTTTGTGAAAGTGCGTTGGGTGGTGGCGGTATGGCGACTTTGCGCAACGACTCGCTGGGCAAAGGCATGGCGCAGATCGTGCTGGGAATGCCGGTCCGGATCCCGGTGCGACTGCTGCTCAACCACTGAGCGTCTGAGACCTGCCGCTTTGGCCCCTGTCCTGTCAATAGGAGACAGAGCGGGCTTCAGGCGACGCCAACTTGTTACAGCCCTCATGATTGGTATCGCCGGACAGTGCCGGCGCGTGGAGTAAGCAGTGAAACCTGATATTCGCGACCTGGTCGCTGGCATCTTGATGATCTCGGTGGGCCTTTTCGTGGCCCTGTATGCGTCCAACCATTACCAGGTCGGATCGGCCACCCGCATGGGGCCAGGCTACTTCCCCACCCTGCTCGGCTACATCCTCGC